>OLFV01000287.1_pt1 | contig 61323 bp, 38 predicted proteins | sample 1605551 | NCBI WGS metagenome assembly OLFV01 (sample SAMEA3888922, study PRJEB22519) | human gut metagenome | biome: human gut; feature: human-associated habitat; material: faeces | place: Denmark | collected 2011 | reverse complement strand
TGTTTCGAGCAGATTGCAACGTTCGTGTTGAAGCCATAGCGGGCTATGGCGAAACTCGGACGGCGGCAAGATGACTAAACAAAGGCGGAGAAGAGTGGAAAAGAAAGCCATATTCTCTTATAACACGCCTGTTTCGGTCTAATGAACGATTGGGGTTGAATAGGCAGACAATAGAAAACAAATAAAAACAGAGTGATTATGAACTTCACGTTTGTTCCCGACCCATGCCAGCAGGAAGTGATTGAGGCAGAGGGCGGCAACCATCTTGTTTTGGCTTCTCCGGGATGCGGCAAGACACAGATTCTTGCCGAACGCATCTGTCGTGCGCACGAAAACGGGGTGGATTATGCCGACATGCTGTGCCTCACGTTCACCAATCGCGCCGCCCGTGGCATGACAGAGCGCATAGCCCGGCGCATGGGCGACGAGGTCACTGGCGAAATATTCGTGGGCAATGTGCACCGCTACTGCTCGCGTTTCCTCTTCGCCAACGGACTGGTGCCTACCGAATCGGCGGTCATCGACGACGACGATGCCGTGAGTATACTCGCACGCTACCTCGGCGACGATGAGTATTCGGTTGTCGCCAACTACCAGCGGAGGCGTGAATACGCCGAAGTGTTCCACCTTTCCACCTTCATGCACCAGATAAGAATGAAGCACCCGAAAGCCATTCGCGTGCATTCAGAGTGTCTCGACAGCAACGACATAGCCGCCATGAAGTGCATCTGCCGCTTGCAGAAGAAGGATTTTACGCCGGAAATGATGGTCGATATGTACCTTCATGCCGACCTCTACCGCTCTCTCACACGCAGCGATACAATGGATTACGGCAGTCAGCAGATAGTGAAGAAGATGCTTCGCAAGATGGTTCTCGCTTGGGAATACGAACGCTACAAGCGCGAAAACCGTCTGCTCGACTTCAATGACCTGCTCATGTTCACCTACGACGCGCTCGCTTCCGACACCACGGATGCACCGCGTTTCCATCGTTACCGCTGGATTCAGGTGGATGAGGTGCAGGACCTCAACCCCTTGCAGATGCAGATAATACGCCTGCTCACAGCTCCCGACGCGCTCACCGTGATGTGTCTCGGCGACGAACAGCAGGCCATCTTCTCGTTTATGGGCGCCAAGATGGGGACGCTCGAAGCCTTGCGTAACAGGGAGGGATGCTGCCTTCACCACCTTTCGGTGAACCACCGTTCGCCGGAATATCTGTTGCAGGTGTTCAACGACTATGCCGCCACGGTGCTTGGCATAGATAAGGCGATGCTTCCGCAGCCGTGTGGGGACAACGATGCGGTGAGACTCGGCAACGAACTGATGATTCTCCGCAGCGACAACTACGAGAGCGAGGTGCGCGATGTGGTGCAGTTTGCCGTGCAGCTCAACCATAACTTCCCACACGACACGACGGCAATAGTGGTGAATGCCAACCGCGACGCCGAGGATATAGCTGCCGAACTGAAGCGTTGCGGAGTGGGATTCTTCAAGGTTTCAGGCACCGACCTGTTCGCGACTCCTGATGTCAAGCTCGTCTTTGCACACCTGTCGGTGCTCAACAACGAAATGAACTTCATGGCGTGGGCACGCCTTCTGCACGGACTTCGTGTGCTTGAGGGCAGTGCTTCGGCACGCTCTTTCGTGCGCGAACTGTTCGATCGTGCCTTGATGCCGTCTGATTTGCTGCGCATCGACGGCGGCTCTTATCTGCGGGATTTTGTGGAATGCTATGAAGAAAGGGATATTGTCGTGTTCGATACGGAGACCACCGGACTCGATGTGTTTGCCGACGATATAGTGCAGATAGCTGCCGTGAAGATGCGCAAGGGCAGAGTGGTGCCAGATTCCGCGTTCGTGGCGCACCTGACGACTTCGCGCGAAATCCCGGCAATGCTTGGCGACATAGTGAACCCGATAATAGAGGAACGCAAACACCACACGCTCATCGCCAACGATGAAGCCTTGCGGCAGTTTATGAACTATGCTGAGGGTGCGGTGCTGCTCGCACACAACGCCGACTACGACTACCGCATTCTCGAAAACAATCTGCGCCGCTACTGTCCCGACATATCTCTCGAAATGCAACATCCGCATTATCTTGACTCGTTGAGACTTGTGCGACTGCTGCATCCCGAATTGAAAGAGCACAAACTGAAATATCTTCTCGGCGCATTCGGGCTTGAAGGCGAAAATTCGCACCTTGCCGACGACGATGTGAATGCCACTTGTGGAGTGGTGGCACACTGCTATGAGGCAGCAAAGGAGCGTCTGGCAGAGCAGCAACGCTTCCTCTCTTTGGAACAGACACGCCGCCATGCTTCGGCACTGCGCAATGCCTACGGCGCGTTTTATGCTGAAGCAATTGCCCGGAAATATGTGCGCCGTGCAGCAGACGAGACTCCGGCACTCGTTCATGAACTTCTGCTTTTCCGTCAATATCTGCTTGACGATGGAAAGATACAACCCATCGACGGCTTTGAACACATCACCTCCTATCTCGCTTCCGACATGATTGATGCCGCATCAGAACCTTCACTCTATGAGCAACTCTCGCATCATGCCATGGAAATAGCGACTCTGAAGGAGGCCGATTTGTGTGGAGGTACGGCGATGAACGAGCGCATTTTTGTCACAACCATACACAAAGCAAAAGGTTTGGAGTTTGATAATGTGATACTGTTCGATGCTGTTGAGGGGCGTATGCCCAACTATTACACTCGCAATACGCCGCACCTTTTTGCCGAAGATGCCCGCAAATTCTATGTGGCCATCACTCGTGCCAAGCGGCGTCTGTATGTGTCTCAAAGCCTAACGCAGGTCGGATGGCATGGCGATGTGAGCGAACGCCACCTCACACCGTTCATGCGCACGGTGGAGAAATATTTCGGTAGCAGGACTTTTGCCGAAGAATGAGAGCGGCAGAAAACTGCGCCTGGCACGGGAACCGCACTTTGTCAGACCCGTAACAGAAACGTTCCTGCCGACAAAAATAATCCCAAATCGCTTCATTAGACCGAAACAGTCGGGTTATAAGAGAATATGCCTTTCTTTTCCACTCTTCTCCGCCTTTGTCTCGTCATCTTGCCGCCGTCCGCGTTTCGCCATAGCCCGCTATGGCTTCGACACGAACGTTGCAAACTGCTCGAAACCAAGACTAAGCAGAGTAGAAATCTAATGACCGATTTGGGATAAAAAAAACTGACCCCGGAATCCCGGAGTCAGTTTTTTTATTTTATGCTGTTTTCAGCCTGTTTATTAGTTGAATGTGTACTTGATGCCAATCTGCATCTTCCAGCACTGGTCGTAGTTGTGGTTGAAGTTCCAGGTCTTGGTAGCATATTCGCCGTTGACCTTCATCATACTGAACACCGGTGTGTTGTTCTCCACCTTGTTCACCTTCAGAATCTGACCGTTGTTGCAGCTGGTCATATTCTTTGCTACGCCCCACTTCGAGTTGAAAAGGTTGCCTACGTTCATGATGTCGAGGCTGAGCTGCAGGCGGTTGTGCGAGTTGCCCACCTTCACGTCGAAGTCGTGTGCCCAACGGAAATCGAAGCGGTGGATGAACGGAGCGCGAGCGCTGTAAGCCTCTGCGTACTCGCCCTTGTGGTTCTTCAGATACTTGTCCTGCTCTACGAACTTCCAGAAAGCCTCGCGGTCGGCGTCGCTTGCGAATTTGATTTCAGAGTCGTTTCTCGGTATGTACATCAAATCGTTCTTGATACCGTCGCCGTTGATGTCGCCGTTGTAGAGGAAGCTGTAACCCGATGGAGAGTAACCCTGATAGAACAGGCTGAAGTGATCCTTGGCATACTTGTAGCTTACGTTGGCGATGATGCGGTCAGGAACAACGTACTGCGAGTTCTGCACATTGGAGAAGTTAGGACCGTTGATGGTGTACAGACCCGACCATGCAGAAGAAGCGTTGCTGCCCGGCATACCAGACACTTCCTTCATCACGGTGTGTGTGTAAGCAGCCATTACGTTGAGGTTCTTCAACGGCTCTGCAGTAGCGGTGATGTTGAAGGTGTAGCCGTGGCCTTTGTGGGTGTTGGTGAGCACGCACGCGTCGTTGATGTTCGAGTAGTATGTGAAGTTCTTCGGATAAACGAGGCGGTTGTCTGCTCCGTTGAGGTGTTCCCAACCAGAAGTATCGTCCTTGATGTTGTAGTTATTCAGCATCACATCGTTGATTTTCTTGGTGTAGATGAACTCGGTTGTGAGCGTCATCGGGAAGCTTACCGGCACCTGATAGTCTATAGCGATTGATGACTTCCATACCTGCGGCATCTTGAAGTTGCGATCTACGCCACCGATTGTTCTTGCCAATGTGCCGTCGTCAGGAGTGATGGTAGCTGGTGCACCGAGCAGTTCGCGAATCTTGTCGCGGTCGGTAACGAGGCCGCCCTTGAAGTTGTTGAGCAGCGGGTCAGACGACTTCACGGTGCCGTCCTGATTGTACTTTGTAACGGCGTTGAACGGGTTCTGCTGAATCATACCGGAGTTGCTCGGCATGTTGGTGAAGAACACCAGCGGCAGACGACCTGCGAACAGACCAGTACCGCCACGCACCTTGAGGCTCTTGTCGCCCAGCACGTCCCATACGAAGCCTACGCGAGGAGAAATCTGTATGTTGCTCTTCGGCCACATACCTGTGTCGATGTGCTTTCCGCCGAAGTCGAGTGCCTTGATGGCGTTGTTGGTCATGATGTCCTTGTCGTTGAAGGCGATGTCGTCGAAGCGGATACCGCCGGTGAGCTTAACGCGGTCGCTCACGTTCCACTCGTCCTGCAAGTAGATGCCATACTGGTTGAACTTAACCTCTGATGTCGGGCTTGTAGCTCCGTTGTAGCCGTAAGCAAGGCCCACGGTCTCAGGCGCAGCGCCAGTGAGGAAGTCGTCGAGTGAGCGGTAGCGGTAGTAGCCCGTGCCGCCGCGCATGTATGCGTTGTTGGCAAACTGGTGCTCGAAGTTGAAGCCCGCTGTCACCTTGTGGTTGCCAGCATACCATGTGAAGTTGTCGGTAAGGCTGATCACCTTGTTCTTCACCTGGTTGTTGTAAGAGAAGAGCTCGTAGCCGAAGCTCATGTATGGCGAGAGGTCCTGCTTGACGGTACCGTCGGCGAGAGTCTCGTAGCCGTTCATGATATCAACGAACGGGAATATGGAAGAATCAGAGCCACGTCCGTCCTTCATGTCGGTGTATGTGAAAAGCAACTGGTTCGCAAACTCGTTGCCGAAGCGGCTGTTGAGGTCGGCAGTTACAGATGTCACGTTGTTGTCCATGGAGTACATGGAGTTTGAGAACGACATGGAGTACTGTGAGAGACGGTCCATGTTGCGCAGACGGTAGCCCGTGTCTGACGAATTTCCGTTAGGCGCGTTCCACATCTTGTTGGCTGTGTGGTTGAAGCGCACGGCAAGATGGTGGTCGTTGGTGATGTTCCAGTCGATGCGGCCGAGCAACTTGAGGTTGTGTTCGTCGGCGCCCCAGTTGGTGTAAGAACCCGGGTCGTAGCCGTACTTCTCCTTAAGGAACTGAGCAACGCGGTCGAGGTCGCTCTTCTTAGTGCGTGAGATGTACTGGTCTATGTTTGCCCTGCCATCTTCAGACGGAGCCCAACGGTTAGCTACGCCCGGCACAGTTGTATATTCGGCGTTGGCGAAGAAGAAGAGCTTGTCCTTCACGATAGGTCCGCCTAATGTGAAGCCGTATGTCGTTGTGCGGTTCTTGCCGCGCTCGCCGAGGTCGGCGTCATCAACGCGGTTGCCGTGCATGTTCTCGTTGTTGTAGTAGATGTATGCAGAACCCTTGAAGGTGTTTGTACCCGACTTTGTTACGGCGTTGATGCCGCCGCCGATGAAGTTGGTCTGGCGTACATCGAAGGGAGAAACCACTACCTGCACTTCGTCAATGGCATCCATTGATATAGGTGAACCTCCACCGGGCAGTTTGGATGTGAGTCCGAAGTTGTTGTTGAGGTTGGCACCATCGAGAGTGAAGTTTGTAGAACGTCCGTCACCACCTGCGAAGCTCATGCCGTTGGAGTAGGGCGAGAGGCGTGCGATGTCGGTGATGCTGCGGTTGATGGTTGGCATGTTCATGATTTGGGTGTTGCTGATGTTGGTTGAAGCACCGGTCTTCTCGGCAGCGAACTTTGAAGCCTTGCCTCTTATTACCACTTCGCCCAGCACACTGGCGTCCTCAGACATGTTGAAGTTCTGGTTGTGTGTCTCGCCGAGCTGCAGAGTCACGCCCTTTGCTTCTTTAGGTTGGTAACCGATGTAGGTCACCTTGATAGTGTAGGGTCCGCCCACACGCATACCTTGAATAGTGTAGCGTCCATCGACGTTGGTAACTGCGCCATAACGTGTGCCCGAAGGCTCGTGAATGGCTTGGATTGTTGCGCCGACAACACTCTCATTGCTGCCGCCCAATGTCACTTTTCCACTCAGAGCAGATGTTGTCACCTGCGCCAATACTGCCTGCACAATGGCAATCAGCATTACGGAAAGCATGTACAATCTCTTTCTCATAACTGTTTTTTTGAAATGTTAAAGACTCAATTCCCCATTTGCATGGAGGTTTACCTATTTAAATGAATTTTGATTTGCTTGCAAAATTAAACATTATTTATTACAAAAGTGTTACTTTTTTCAAAAAAATTAAGATTGTACACATTTTTCTCTGTTTGTACTTAAAATATATGCGTTTTGTAGGTATTCCTTCGCTTAAAACGGTGGATAATGGTTTCGGAATGCAAATTCCTTAGTGTATATATAAAAAGGTGTTATCGTTTCAGTGTGAGATTGGCAAGAAGCACTGCCGTATATTTCTCGTCTTTTGGGGCATCCTTGGGTTTCCATGCCACTATGAAGCGTGCTTTTGCAGATGAAACATGATAGCCTTTCTGCTCCCAACCGTAAAGTTCTTCTTTCATTTTATGCGACATTTCAGCCACTGTTTTGCCCGTTTCTACGGAACGGAGGGCATAACTGTCGTATATGAGGGGGTCGCCTCCCCTTAGGGCGAGCACTTCTTTCTTGCAGTTTTTGAAAAAACCGAGATTGACATCCTTGTGGGTGAGTTGCAGTGCTATCTCGTCGGGCATGGAATAAGGTACTTTGCAGTCGATGCGTAAATCGGCAAACATCCCACGGAACACGCTTTCTGTCGTGTGTATGGAAAGGTAGTGCTTGGCGCGTGTTATGCCTACATAGTAGCAGCGTAATGTCTCTTCGGTGAGGTTGGCGTTTTTCCCGATAAGCATATATACGTTGTCAAACTCGCGTCCCTTTGCCTTGTGAATGGTGGAAACCACTACATCGGTGTCGGAGAGGTCGCAGAAGTCCTCCACCGACGACTCTAACACATACTCGTAGAAGTCGCTGTAGTATTTTGTGCGGTTGGTCTGCTCGAAAGTCTCGATGCAACGGCGTATGAATGGCAGTGTAGTGCTTGTGTCATATTTGCTGAACGTTTGTTTCTTTGCTTCTTCCCACGCTTCTTCTGTAATGATGTGTGAGTTATTGTTCTTTTTAATGAGTTTCATGAAAAACTTCATTTCTGCAATGTTGCAGAACTTCATGTCGCCCATTGTCTGCACGAGTTTCGCTTTGACCCCGTGTCTGTGGAGCAGTGCAACCATGGTGAGGGCTTCGTTGTTGGTCTGTGTGAGTACGCATGACGTGCCTTTCCGGTTGCCGTTCTCAATTTCTTCGGCTATGGGTTGGAACATGTGTGGCGAGCAGTGATGTGTGAGTAGCACAAAACCGTCGGCTTGGCTCATGGCTCTTATGGGCTCCGACTTTAGGCGGCTACCAAGTTTCTTTACGAAACTGTTGGCTGAATCCACTATGTGGCGTGCGCTGCGGTAGTTTTCAGTCATTTCCGTAAAGCGTGCGTCTGAATCTTGCATGAGCTGTTGCATATACTTTGAGTCAGCTCCGGCGAACTGGAATATGCATTGGTCGTCGTCACCTACGGCAATCACGCGCATGTCCTCGTTGTTCTGCATGAGTGCTTTTACGAGCCGGCAGGCATCGGCGTTCATGTCCTGCGCCTCGTCAATCACGAGCACGGTCTTGCCTATACGGCTTTTTTCCACCTCACCATGTTCTATCATCTCGGCGGCTTTCGCCACGACTCTGTTCACATCGTCAAGGTTGCCGATGCGTCCGAGCAAGTCGAAACAATAGGAGTGGAAGGTCTTTATCTCCACGAAATGTGCGGCATTGCCTATGAGCTGCATCAGGCGTTGCTTGAACTCGGTGGCTGCCGCACGCGAGAATGTGAGCATGAGAAGCTGTTCGTGCTTTACATCTTCGAGCAGAAGCAGCGACGCAAGCTTGTGTACAAGAACGCGGGTCTTGCCGCTTCCGGGGCCGGCGGCAACGACAATGCAGTGTGAGGTATTGTCGTCGATTATTGATTTCTGTGTTTGGGAAAGTTCGGCGAATAGCTGTCGGTATTTGGCGGGGGTGAGGTTGCGCTCTATTTCCTTTATGCGTTCGCCTTTGAAGTAATTTCTTATGAACTGCTGGTAGTCCATGTTGAAATAGTCGTGCACGAAGTTGAGTGCGGCGTTATAGTCTTTCACCATAAGATTGGCGTATTCTCCCACAATGTGTATCTGCTGTATCTTCTGCCGGTAGAATTCGTTTAGCAGACGGTAGTCGTCAATCTTGTAGCGGAGACGGTTGTCTTTCAGTCGGCGTATGGTCATGGTGTTGTAGAGGACAAGGAATCCTCCTTCGAGTTTCAGTGCACCGATCTTCGACATATAGAGCAGTGCTTCCTCCACTTCTTCCATCTTCAGGCTGTCTGTGTAGTGGAACATCGACTGCTGCTTCTGCATTTCCTGGTACAGTTCCACAATGGAGAATTGTACGGCACTGCCTTTTCCTACTTCTACTTTGGCTTCTTCGGCTTGGCGGTAAAGCCATTTTATGGTGAAAAGGCATGTCTCCAGACGCTTCTCGAAGCGTTTCATTGTAGTTTCCATGTCGTTCTGCCGGCTTATGGTCATGCTCTGTAAGCCGTTACCTTCCTTTCGTATGTAGCCTTTTATGGAGAGAAAGAAGAGCAGTGTGCGTATGTTCTTGTCGGTGGATTTGTCATGTCCGGCGCGTATGGCATTGTCGTTGAGTTGCTTGTATGAGGTGTACAGCTTGTCGTCGGGAATCTCTTTGAGTATGTACTCTTCGAGTCTCCCGAAGTATTCTATCGTCTGTATAGCCTTACGCTCAGTTCCCACATCCTGCATATAGGCTGATATGTCCTTGCTGTCGGCGAGGATTCCCTCCTGGCGCATGCGCCCAACGGCAGAGATGACTTCGCCTTTTTTCATTCCCAGTATGTCGGCGAGGTAGTCGATACGCGATTCCGCCTCGGCATCCTGTGCGCGGTCTGTGTATTTCTGTGATATGAGCGATTTGATTATGCGCACCGCTTTTTCCACTTCTTCGCTGTCGAACAGTGCCGAGTGTGCTATGCGCCGGCGGGCTTCATCCATGTTTTTCACCGTGATGCCCGTGGCATACACATGCGGCACGTTGTTGCCGCGTTCTATGTAGCCGCTCTGTTCCAGGGCGGCGAGGGCTGTGCGCACGCGTGTCTCAATGTCCGGCACGGAGTCGTCCCATCCTGCCTGGCGGGCTATTTCGAGTGCAGAACAGCATGTGTGTGGTCTTTGCCGAGTGAAAGCCTTCACTGCCTGCCACACCTGTTGTATCTCGCTGAGACTGAGTTTCGTCTGGTTGAGAAGAATGAAATGCTTGTCAAGGTCGTTGTCGCTGTACAGAACGAAACAGCGTGCGCTCAGATTCGGATCGCGGCCGGCACGTCCTGCCTCCTGCACATAGTTCTCAAGCGAATCGGAAATGTCGTAATGTACGACGAGTCCTACATCGCTTTTATCTACACCCATGCCGAATGCTGATGTGGCTACGACTATGTCCACCCTGCCTTCCATGAATGCTTCCTGATTCTTTATCTTCTCGTCGGCATTCATCTTGCCGTTGTATGGAAGGGCAGGCATGCCGTCACGGGTGAGGCTTGCTGCGAGTTCCTTGGTGCGTTTGGTGCGCGACACATACACGATGGTGGGGCATTGTGACTCGGTTATGAGGCTACGCAGTCTTGAATATTTCTCCTCGTCGGTGTCGAGGTGTATCACTGAGTAGCGCAGGTTGGTGCGCGATGCGCTCGAAGCGAAGAGTTGCAGGTCGGCATCGAGCCATTGCTTGAAATAGTCGCTGATGTCCTGCACCACTTTCTGCTTTGCTGTTGCCGTGAAGCACGACACAGGTATGCGTGTCTTGTGGTACTTATTCTCCTGGTACTGCTTTATGAACTTGCCTATGTAGAGATAGTCCACACGGAAATCCTGCCCCCACGCTGAGAAACAATGGGCTTCGTCGATGACGAAACGCACTATGTGGCGCGACATGAGGAGCCTTTCGATGGTGGTGGAGCGCAGCATTTCGGGGGCTATGTAGAGCAGCGAGGCGTCGCCGCTCTGCACACGTTCGATGGCATGCGAGCGTGAGATGGGGTCGAGCAGTCCGTTTATGGTTACGGCATCGGTTATTCCACGCTCGGCAAGGTTGTCCACCTGGTCTTTCATGAGCGATTGCAATGGCGATATTACTACCGTCAGTCCGTGTACGGATCGGCCGTCCATGAGTGCCGGCAACTGGAATGTGAGCGACTTGCCGCCGCCTGTCGGGAATATGGCGAGGAGCGATTTCCCGTCGGCGGCAGCCCGTACGGCGTTCTCTTGCAGCGGTTCGCCGTCGTAGGTGCGGAATGCGTCGTAGCCGAAGAACTTTTTTAGATTGACGTGAATGTCGAATGCCTGTTTGCAGTAGCCGCATCCTTCAGTGCATCGTCTGTGCCGCAGCTGGTCGATGACAAACTCCACTTCGGGGAAATTGTAGAGCACCCAGCTTGGTGTGACCGACCGGTAGTCGGTGGTATCGACGAGGGCGAGGGCATAAGCCAGTGCGCACGGATGTTGTGTCGCTATTGCGGTAATGTCGGCATTGGCGCAGATGCGTCCCTCGTATTCGCTTCTTATGAGGTAGGCAAGTCTTTGCCCGTTGGCGGATTCTGCTGTGCTCCTTTTGTAGCCAGTGGCATTTGCGGTTGCGCTTCCATCCCCGTTGTATGATTCCCAGGCACCGGTCATTTGCAGGAAACCGTCGAACTCCTCCTTTCCGCTAAGCAGCAGTGTGAAGATTTCCTGCCGCTGCTGTGGCAATTCGTTCCATCTTGCAATCTCGTCAAGCAGCAGTTCGCGTGCTTTCTCACAGTCGTTTACGGGGTTGTTGAGTTGGTCGGTGATGAGCTTGTCGTCCTTTACGAGCTTGTGGTAAGGGCGTTCGGGGAAAAGCAACGGCGACATGTAGAGCGTATCGACGAGAACCCAGCGGTACTTGCCGTTGGGAAACAGGTACTTTGCGTCATGATGTACGATGTTGTGTCCGCATACGAAATCCACACCTTGCAGGAAATCGGTCAGTTCCGTTTTGGATGCTTTGTGGAATACCGCTCCGTCGTGCCGCCATGCACCGATGTCGTGCACACGGTTGTCCTTCAGTGATACTTCGGCATCAACTATGGCATAGTTGTCGGCATCGCGTCGTTGTGGCGTGGTGTCGTTTTCTTTTTGTCCGAACAGTAGGCTGAAGATGGACATGATGTAGAGCGTTAAGTATTGGTCAGACTTTTAAAAATATCTTTGATTCATCGGTGTCGGGATGTTGTCAGCACATCTAAACCTTTGATGCAAAGGTATTAAATCTTTTCAAGAAATGCCGCTTTTCATTCGTTAAAAGCTGATGTAGGGCGACGATCGCTTTATCGTATTGCAAACAAGGCTTCCTTGCACTCAAAAGAAGCCTTGTTTGGAGTGAAAAGAAGCCTTGTTTGTGAGGCAAAGAAGCCTTGTTTGGAAACGGGGTGGGGCGTGGTTTTGATGTGAGGGTGTATTGTGCTGGGAGACAACGGGTTGTGTGGCTATTCCACTTCGATGGTCATTGCCGCGTTGTTGATTGTCACTTTTTTCCACAGTCTGAAGAAGTCGAGACCGAGGCGGCCGTAGTTGGCGGAGAGGGCGTTGCTGGTGGATAGGGCGGAGACGGGGACATTGCGGAGGGTAAACGGGGTGGAGGAGAGGCGCATTGTGAGCGACGGGAGGCGGAAGATGCTGTCGTAGGTCACGCCGCCGAAACCTGTTGAGGCTGCGATGTCCCATTTTCCTTCGCGGGCTACATCGGCGGTGTAGTCGCGGTAAAAGGCGTTGCCGAGGGTGGTGGCAACTGCTCCCGTGTCGAGGGTGATGGCGAAGGTTCCGCCGCCGTACTCTATCTCTGCGTAAGGTGTGCGCCCTGACGGCGTGAGGCAGATGTTGGGGCGTCGGCGTGATGTCGTGAGTGTGTCGGAGGAGAGTGTCACTGTGCTCTTTTCGAAGTCTATTATATAATGTGGGAACTGCATGAGCAGGCTTTCGCCGAGTATGCAGCTGTAGGCGTCGGCGGTGTGGCGGACGCGCTCGTTGCCGCTGTCGAGGTCGAGGATTACGAAGGGTACGTTGCGGAGCGTCAGCGTTTCTATCGTCAGTTCCTTGGCGATGGCTATGCGTCCAGTGCCGAGTCTTGTGCCTATTACGCTGATTGTGGCGTCGGTGGGAGTGAGGTGGTACTTGGCGGCGAGCTTGGGTGTTATGACATTGTAGGTTGCGCCCGTGTCGAATGTCATTGTGCATTTCTGTCCGTTGATCCGGTTGCCGATGTGTATGAGCACTTGGGTGGAGTCGGCACTGAACGGCACTGTGCTGAAGGGGAGGGTGTGGCTGGTGTTGCCGCCCTTGTCTCTTTGGTACAGGGCAGACTTGCCGAGTGTGTCGTAGAGGTGTTGCTTCCGGCGCAGCTCCGCTACGGTCGCCGTGTCGGGGCTTCCTTCGAGCTGGTCGGCAAGGCTTTTCATCGTCGCGCTTGCCTTGGCGTTGTCGCCGAGTCGGGAGTAGGTTGTGCCGAGGAGCGACAGCATCGACACAACATTGCCCATACCCATTTCCTGCTGATGGTTGCGCACAAGCGTGTTGATGGCTTCCGCCGCCTCTTCGTTGCGGTTGAATGCGGTGGCGAGCATGGCTTTGGAGAAGCGGCGTATCATGGGCGACATGCTTGCGCTGTCCTTTTCGTAGATGTCGTAAAGGCGGAACCATTGGCTGCCGTTGATGCATGCTCCGGCTGCGGCGTCGGCTGTGCTGCTGTCCTGTGCAAGGATGGGTGCGGCGTGGAGGATGAGCAGGAGTGCGAGTGTGTTGATGACTTTTTTCATAAGAGTGTGGTAGGCAGGTGTGGTGTGCAGGGTGAAAATCTGATGACCGAGTTGGGATTAACGAAAAAACTTGGCAATCTTCGGTGGATTCCGTGGCCGGTTGTGCCGAAGATTGTCAAGTTTTATCAGTCGTTGCTATGTCGTTATTTCACTACAATGACGAGGTATTTGCTTGTTGACCAGAACAGCTGCGGGTTGTTTATGCGCAGAACGTACTGTTTGTTGGCGTCGCGTTGCAGCGTGTAGCTGCTTGACGGGTGCATGGTGAGGATGCGTGCCGACTTGGAGTAGAGCTTCACTTCTTTCTCCACACGGATGTCTATCTTTGTGAAGTAGTTCTTGTTGAAGTTGGCTTCGAGCACCTTGTTGCCGTCGATGATGCGCTGTTCCTTCAGTTCCTTCTTTGTTCCGAACACGAACCATGCTGTGTTGAGCTGCTGGTCCTGCTTGTGTATCGTTGCACTCTTCTGTGATGACTCTGTCTTCAGGTCGCTCACATTGGTGTTGAGGTTGTTTATTGTCTCGTCGAGAGCGGCGATGTGTATGTCCTTGGCGTCGAGTTCGGCACGCAGCTGTCGCAGCTGTTGGTCCTTGGCGTCAAGCTGTTTCACGAGTTCCTCCACGGTCTTGCGCAGCTCGTCGCCCTTGATGCTGCTCTCGCGGAGCTGCTGGCGGAGTTTTGCCATGAGCACACGGTTCTGCTTCATGGTGTTGGATATGAACTGTATGTTCTCCACCATCTGTCTGTGCTTGTCGGCTCCTTCGCCGTCTTTCACTATGCTTACACGGTTTTCAGCCTCGTTTATCTCGCGGAGTCCTTCCTGTATTTCGTTGAAGGTCTCCATCATGTCGTTGATTTCGTTGTCCTTCTGTGATATTATCTTTTGCAGCGAGTCGGCCTGTTCCATGATTGCCAAATCGGTTTTCTTGCCTTCTCCCTTGCATCCTGCAAGGGCAAAGAGTGCCAGTCCCAGCACTAAAATAGATAGGTGCTTCATAATTTTTCTTTTAAGTTTTTCTTTTCTTTACTGTTATAACCCGCCACTACGATTACTATCTCGCCTCGTGGCTCTGTCTGTGTGAAGTGTTCCGTTACTTCGGCGAGTGTTCCTCGCACGCTTTCTTCATGTACTTTCGATATTTCGCGGCACACGCTTACTTGGCGTTCTGGACCGAACGTGTCGGCAAACTGCGTGAGAGTCTTCACAAGTCTGTAGGGCGATTCGTAGAAAATCATCGTTCGTGACTCTTCACGCAGACTGTTTAACAGAGTCTGACGACCTTTCTTCTGCGGCAGGAAACCTTCGAAACAGAAGCGGTCGCACGGCAGTCCCGACGACACTATTGCCGGAATACATGCCGTTGCACCCGGCAGACACTGTACGGTGATGCCCGCCTTCGCCGCCTCGCGGGCGAGGAAGAATCCGGGATCGCTTATGCCCGGCGTGCCGGCGTCGCTTATCAGGGCGACGGTCTGCCCGGCTTTGAGCCGCTCCACAATGTTGGCACTTGTGCCGTGCTCGTTGAACTTGTGGTGCGACATGAGACGGTTCTGTATGTCGAAGTGCTTCAACAGAATCCCGGATGTACGCGTGTCCTCGGCAAGCACTATGTCTGCCTCTTTCAGAATGCGTATGGCGCGGAGTGTCATGTCCTCCATGTTACCCACCGGAGTGGGCACAATGTACAATATACCCATAATGACGGCAAATATAATGAATTCTTCTGCACTCTCAAAAAAAAACAACTGTTTCTTTGCATTTTTTAAAACGTCTTTGTAATTTTGCGCTCATCATGACAGTAAATTTAGTCGGCGAACAGCATCGCCAGGGAAGAATAGAAGTGATATGCGGCTCGATGTTTTCGGGAAAGACCGAGGAACTCATCCGCCGCATAAAGCGAGCGACATTCGCTCGGCAGAAGGTTGTAATCTTCAAGCCGCAGATTGACACGCGCTACTCCGACGAAAATGTGGTGAGCCACGACCGCAACGCCGTCGTTTCGAAGCCTGTCGGCACGGCGGACGACATACTCGCGCAGCTCGACACACTTACGAATGTGGATGTGGTGGGAATAGACGAGGCACAGTTCTTCGACGAACGCCTCACCGAAGTGTGCGACATTCTGGCCTCAAGGGGCATCCGCGTCATCATTGCGGGGCTTGACATGGACTTCAAGTGCCACCCGTTCGGAGCCATACCGTCGCTTTGCGCCATTGCCGACGAGGTGACAAAAGTGCATGCCATCTGTGTGAAATGCGGCAATCTGGCTTATGTCAGCCATCGCCTTGTGAGTAATGACAGTCAGGTTCTCATCGGCGAACAGGCTGAATACGAGCCGCTCTGTCGTGAATGCTACCGCAAGTGCACCGCCGCTGAAGGCTGATTTGCATGCTTGACACCACTCCCGCACACGCTGCCGGAAGCATGGCGGCGTGACATGACTTGACCGAAACGAACCAAAAACAAATTGCTTATGCCGGAACAGAAAATTACACTCGACCGTCTTGTGCGCTGGCTCTCTGTCGGCGGCATAACTCTTGCCGTGTTCTTCATAACCAAATATCTGAGCAGCGTGCTGCTCCCCTTCGTCGTGGCATGGCTCTTCGCCTATCTGCTCTATCCCATGGTGAAGTTCATCCAGTACAGAATGCATGTCAAGGTGAGGGCCATTGCCATTATCATCGCCATGCTTCTCGTCCTGAGCGTGGTGGGACTTATGGTCTATTTCATATTCCCGCCGATGATAGACCAGTTCCAGAAACTCTACGGTTACCTCATGCACTGGCTGCACCAGACCACACATACCAACGACCTCACCACCCTTGTGCGCCGTTGGATGGAGGACAATCAGGAGCAGGTGGAACGCTTCTTCAAGAGCAAGGACTTCAGCGACACGCTGAAAAGCACCATGCCCAAGCTGTTTGAAGTGATAGGACAGACGGCGAATATAATAATGAGCGTGGTGGCTTCGTGCATCACCTTATTATATATGTTCTTCATTTTGCTCGATTACGAGTTTCTTACAACCAACTGGGTGCGCATCTTCCCAGTGAAAAACCGCCCGTTCTGGCACGAACTGGCGCAGGATGTGGAGCGCGAACTCAACAACTACATACGCGGACAGAGTATGGTGGCGCTGTGCATGGGCATCATGTTCTGCATAGGGTTCAGCATCATGGACTTCCCGATGGCAATAGGTTTGGGCATACTCATAGGCATTATGGACCTTGTCCCCTATTTGCATACGTTTGCACTCATCCCCACCGCTTTCCTCGCCATGCTCAAAGCAGCCGATACGGGGCAGAACTTCTGGATGGTGTTCGGTCTGGCTGTGGGACTGTTCATCGTGGTTCAGATCATCACCGACATGGTGGTCACACCCAAAATCATGGGTAAGGCGATGGGACTAAACCCTGCCATACTCCTCCTTTCGCTCTCCGTTTGGGGCGCATTGCTCGGGTTTATCGGCGTCATCATAGCCCTTCCGCTCACGACACTGCTCATAGCCTACTGGCAACGCTATGTCACAAAGGAGGCGAAACGGCCCTCAAAAGCAGTGGAAAAGACAGAAACGACGTGATGACAACGCTCTGACGACTGTGGAAAGGCACGTTTTTTTAGCGTAAAAACACAAAAAATGCAGAATTTATTTGCGCATTTGAAAATAAAAGGCTACCTTTGCACTCGCTTTTGAAACATAAGGCATTACGGAGATCCGTTAGCTCAGCTGGTAGAGCACAACACTTTTAATGTTGGGGTCTTGGGTTCGAGCCCCAAACGGATCACCACCAAAGAGGACTTTCTTTCGGGAAAGTCCTCTTTTCGTTTGTGCCATCTCCAAAATTCGCTGCGTACTTTGTCTTGGTAGTGTGTTTGTCACATCATCCATATAAAGAATTATGTTAAAATCACGTTCAAAGGTGGCTTGTGGTTACCTTTAAACGTGATTTTAATCTTCTGTAACACAAAATCAGACATAATCAGTCAGACCTTTTGCAAAAGTTAAAAAGGAGATTATTGTGAAGGATTATGTTTTTTTCTGTGTACCTTTGCAAATGAAACATCAAGAGCAGTTAAGTCTGCACCAACCGAGCCGACAGCTACGGTGGTCAAGTTACGATGTGGAAACTAAGTTTAATTTCAAAAAATGTCATTATGAACAATTCTCTTTACGATGATTTTGCTGTACGTTTTGCAGCAAGTTCCCTAAATTCTTTGGTTGAAAGTTTCAATCGTCAGGTTGGAAGCCGTGGCTTCACTTCAGCTCGTGCCGCCTTTGACAACGCACTTATGGATGAGCTGATAAGGCGAGGTATAGATGTGTCTGCTGTGTTTGACGGTACGGTCATTTCCTTTTCACATAAAGTGTTGCTGGATAATAATGGATTGGTAGTTTGCGATTGATGTGGATTCGGCGAAATTTGAATAAAAAAGTTTTTTCTAAAAAAAATCCATCATTCTACATTTTAGTGTTGGTTTTTCCGTCGTAATGCGTTGTGACTTAGTGTTATACGGTGGGCGTAGATGCAATGTAGATGAGATGTAGATGCAATGTAGATGGGGTGCGGATGGCATGAATTACATCAATCTGCACCCTTTTTATGATTTTTGCGGGTAGATAGGAGGTCGAGCGTCTCGCTCGACAACACTAGTAAGTCTGCCATTCATACGCTTGCCGCCATCACTTGTGCCGCCAAAAATTATGAATTCAGAATTATGAATTGTTTGTGTGGTGTTGTCGAGCGGGGACGCTCGACCTCCTATTGGGAGTTGCGACTTGGCGCAAAAAAAAGTTACGATATTGTTGTACAATATCATAACTCCGTTGTTTTTTGTTTGTAAGTCGGGATGACTGGACTCGAACCAGCGACCACACGCCCCCCAGACGTGTACGCTAACCAACTGCGCTACATCCCGTTGCTCTGTAAAAGCGGTGCAAAGGTACACACAATGTGCGATATATGCAAATTAATTTGAAGTTTTTTTTCAAATAAACTCTTTTTCCATGGAAATGTTTTGAAAAAACGAATGGGAAATCGTCGGTTTTCAAACAAGGCTTCTTTTGATTGTAAACAAGGCTTGTTTTTGATACAAACAAGGCTTCTTTTTGATGCAAACAAGGCTTCTTTTCAAGTGTGAAAAGCTGTCGTTGTGAAACGATGGTGCAATGGCTTGTAAATGAATGCGTTACGGTTGCCTGGCGGCGATGTGTGGCTTCGGCGCGTGCCGTGGTTTGCGTTTCTTGCAGAATAGCAGCCGTGGGGGCGGAAAATGATAAACTATGTAAAGTGGTGTCATTCAAACTTAACTTATTTGTAAGTAAAATTTTATTTCATTATCTTTGTACTCGGAAAGCCGTCGCCGCATGAACGGCGGCTTTCCGCTACAAAAACAATGACGAAAATGCAATACAGAATAACTGCGCCAGACACATTTGACACGGCGGTGAACCTGCCGCCCTCGAAGAGTGTGAGCAACCGTGCGCTGGTGATACACGCCCTGTCGCACGGCGACATCATTCCGCAGAACCTCTCGGAGTGCGACGATACGGAGGTGATGATTAATGCCCTGAACGGCAACGACACGGTGGTGGACATCAAGGCGGCGGGCACTGCCATGCGCTTCCTCACCGCCTACTATGCCGCTACGCCCGGCGAGCACATCCTTACGGGTACGCCACGCATGAAGCAACGCCCCATTGCGCTGCTCGTGGATGCGTTGCGCTACCTCGGCGCCTACATAGAATATATGGAGAACGAGGGTTTCCCTCCGCTGCGCATCAAGGGCAGACCGCTTGAAGGCGGCTACATTGAGATTCCGGGCAACGTGAGTTCGCAGTACATCTCGGCTCTGCTGATGATAGGTCCGGTGCTGAAGAATGGTCTGCAACTGCGCATGACGGGCGAAGTGGTGTCGAAACCCTACATCGACCTGACGCTTTGGACTATGAGGGAGTTTGGCGCTGATGCCGACTGGACCGATGCCGATGTGGTGAGCGTGGGCGCGAAGCCTTACAGTCAGCGCCGCTACACGATAGAAAGCGACTGGAGCGCAGCGTCCTACTGGTATGAAATGATGGCTCTCTGCCCCGACCGCGAGGCGCGTCTCGGCTTCAAGGGCCTGCATGATGCGTCGAAACAGGGCGATTCGGTGGTGAAATACATCTTCTCGCTGCTTGGCGTGAAGACACGTTTCGACCGTCGCGACGGCGACGAGGCGGTGGCTGTGAAGCTGAAGAAGCAGCCCACTTTCCTGCCACGCCTTGACTACGACTTCATAGGTTCGCCCGACTTGGCGCAGACAGTGGTGGTGACATGCTGCCTCATGAACATACCCTTCCGCTTCACGGGGCTTGCGAGTCTGCGCATAAAGGAGACCGACCGCATCGAGGCGTTGAAGCGTGAGATGAAGAAACTGGGCTATGTGCTACACGACGAGAACGGCGACACGCTCGTCTGGGACGGCGAACAGTGCGACGCCAGGCTGCTGCCCATCGATACCTACGACGACCATCGCATGGCGATGGCCTTCGCTCCGGCGGCATTCAGGTTTCCGGGGCTTGTGATCAACAATCCGCAGGTGGTGACTAAGTCGTACCCACAATATTGGGAGCATCTGCGTCAGGCAGGATTTAAGGTCGAGGAAGTCGGCGTACAGGAGGCCTGACCATGTGGATACTTGTAGCAGCGATAGTGGTGCTGGGCGTGGTCGTGGCAGTGGCGGAGCTGCTTATGCGCCGCCGCGGAGCCGAACCTGCCGAGGCGGTGCAGCCCGAAGCCACCTGTGCCACATGCACCGGCGGCAACGACAAGTGCGAGCAGGAGTGCATGATGGAGGCAGCCACGAAGGAAATAGAATATTACGACGACGAGGAACTCGACGCCTTCCGGGGCCGTCCCTCGTCGGAATACACCGACGATGAGGCCGAACAGTTCGGCTACATCCTCTCCACCATGCGCGGAGAGGAGGTGGCAGGGTGGTGCCGGAGCCTCAATCTGCGCGGAATAGAACTGCCCGACCAGATAAAGGACGAGGTGGTAATGATAGTGAGCGATGGACATTCTTGAATACACATTCTTCCAAAACGCCCTTCTGGGAGCGTTTCTTGCAAGCATCGTGTGTGCCTTTGTCGGCACATACATAGTGGTGCGGCGGCTGGTGTTCATCAGCGGCGGCATCACCCACGCCTCGTTCGGCGGCATAGGCATCGGCGTCTATATGGGATTCAATCCCGTCGCGTCGGCAATGGCGTTCTCGGTGCTCTCGGCTTTCGGCATACAGTGGATGTCGCGGCGCGGCAATGTGCGTGAAGACTCGGCTATCGCCATGTTCTGGACACTCGGAATGAGCATCGGCATACTGTGCAGCTTCCTCACGCCGGGCTTTGCCACCGACCTGCCCTCGTTCCTTTTCGGCAGCATCCTCACCATAAGCACCGCCGACCTTGTGCTGCTTGCCGTCGTGACGGTGGTTGTGACGGTGGCGTTCGCGCTGCTCTACCGGCCGCTTCTCAGCATAGCCTTCGACCCCGTCTTCGCACGGTCGCAGCGTCTGCCCGTAGCGTTTATCGAGTATTTCATGATGGCTCTCATCGCCGTCACCATAGTAAGCACATTGCGCATAGTGGGCGTTGTGCTCGCACTGAGTCTGCTCACGGTGCCGCAGATGACCGCCAACCTCTTCACCTACAGCTTCAGGCGCATCATAGCATGGAGCATCGTGATAGGATGGGTGGACAGTCTGGCAGGACTTGCCTTGTCGTATTGGCTCAATGTGCCGTCGGGTGCGTCGATAATTTTCGCAAGTATTCTCATTTACCTTGCGGCAAAGACAATAAAAACCGTTCATAGTGAGTTAAATAAAGAGTGAGATTACTTAAGACACGACATATTGTCCCCATGATGGTTGTAGCCGTACTGCTGGCCGCAACCGGCTGCTCCACGCAGAAAAATACCGCCAAGACACGCCGCTGGCACGCTTTCAAGGCGAGGTACAACACTTATTATAATGGTACGCTTGCATACATCGACGGTTCGCTTGAGAAGGAAGACAACAACAAGGACAACTTCACCGAGATGATTCCGCTCTATACCGTGGGCAACAAGGACAACCGCGAGACGGGAAAAAGCAACTTCGACCGCGCCATAGAGAAATGCCAGAAGACGATAAAGCTGCACAGCATAAAGCGCAGACCCGTGTGGAACAAGCGTCGGCGCAAGACTGAAAAAGACATAGAATGGCTCAATCGCAGAGAGTACAACCCGTTCCTCTGGAAAGCATGGATGCTCATGGGACGCTCACAATTCCATAAAGGAGCGTTCGACGAGGCCGCTTCCACATTCTCTTATATGAGCCGTCTCTACCAGACACAGCCCGCCATCTACGGAAAGGCACGCGCATGGCTCGCAAAATGCTATGTGGAGGAGGGTTGGATGTACGATGCCGAGGATGTGATACGCAACATGGAGCGCGACTCAATACACTGGAGTGCGCGCAAGGAGTGGGACTATACCTACGCCGACTACTACATACACGCCGGCGACTACGCAAAGGCGATACCTTATCTGCGCCGTGTCATCAAGCACGAAATGCGCAAGAAGCAGCGTGCCCGTGAGTGGTATCTCATGGGACAGCTGCATGCCGCACTCGGAAACAACGAACAGGCAATGAAAGCCTACCGCCGCGTGATACGCCAGAATCCGCCTTACGAGGTGGAGTTCAACGCACGCATAGCCATGACCGAGGTCATGTCGCAGGGACAGTCGAAGAAGATGATAAGCCGCCTGAAGCGTATGGCGGCGTCGGACAAGAACAAGGATTACCTCGACCAGGTGTACTACGCCATCGGAAACATATATCTCAGCCAGAAGGACACGGCTCAGGCCATCACCGCCTACGAGCGCGGCAACACCAAGGCAACGCGTACCGGCATAGAGAAGGGAGTGCTTCTGCTGCGCCTCGGCGACCTGTATTGGGAGAAGGAACGCTTCTCCGACGCCCGCCGCTGCTATGGCGAGGCGATAGGCATGCTCGACAAGGACCGCAAGGACTATGCGCAGCTGTCGCGACGCTCCTCCGTCCTCGACGAACTGGTGCCTTTCACCGATGCCATACACTTGCAGGATTCGTTGCAGACACTTGCCAAAATGGACGAAAAGGACCGCAATGCCGCCATCGACCGTGTGATAGAGGCACTCAAAAAGAAGGAAAAAGAAGAGCAGAAGAAGCAGGCCGAACTCAACGCGCAGGAGACAATGGCGAAGAACGGAGGCGAGTTGTCGATGAATACCAATGCTCGTAACAGTCTGACTCTGAATCAAAACGCAAACAATAAAGGCAACGCCGCATGGTATTTCTATAATCCCGTCACTGTAAGCCAAGGTAAAGCTGCGTTCCAAAAACAATGGGGAAAGCGCGAAAACATTGACGACTGGCAGCGTGTGAACAAGACTGTGGTGGCATTTGCCGATACACAAGAACTCTCGGAAGCCCAACTCGACTCCATAGCGCAAGTTGAAGCCGAGCGAGACTCGCTCGAACAGCTCACCGATAGTGCGCAGAACGATCCGCATCGCCGTGAGTATTACATGGCGCAGATACCTTTCACCGAGGACCAAGTGAAGGCAAGTAACGAGATAATAGAGGATGGACTCTTCAATGCGGGAGTGATATTCAAAGATAAACTCGACAACCTTCCGCTCAGTGAGAAGCATCTCCGCCGGCTCACCGACAGTTATCCCGACTTCGAAAAGATGCCCGATGTGTTCTATCACCTCTTCCTTCTATATTCGCGCAAGGGCGAGTTTGGTGTCGCCGACACTTATGTGAGCAAATTGAAAAGTGATTATTCCGACAATGCGTGGACCATATTGCTCTCCGACCCCTACTTCAAGGAGAACGCAAAGTTTGGTGTTCATATTGAAGACTCGCTCTATGCCAGCACTTACGAAGCCTTCAAGGCGGCGCGATACGGCGAGGTGAAGGGCAATGTACACGTTTCCGAGACTCGTTTCCCGTTGGGAGCCAACCGCGACAGGTTCATCTTTGTGGGCGGATTGGGCAAGCTTAATGAAGGCGACGCCGACGGATGCCTTGCCGATATGAAGACCGTCGTGGAGAAATATCCGCAGAGTAAAGTCAGCGAAATGGCTGGAATGATAGTGAAGGGAGTGCAGTCGGGCAGGCGTCTGCGCGGCGGTCACTTCGATTTGGGCAACATCTGGGAACGCCGTACGGCGGTGCTCAACGACAGCGACAGCATCAATGCACGCCAGTTCTCGCCCGAACGCAATGCCGACTTCGTGTTCATGATAGCCTACAAACCCGATTCCGTGGATGAAAACAAGATGCTTTTTGAGTTGGCACGATACAACTTCACCAGCTACATGGTGCGCAATTTCGACATAGAGATAGAGGATGCCGCCGGCATCCACCGCATGATTGTGAAGGGATTCCGCAACTACGACGAGGCGTTGCAGTATGCACGGCAGTTCCATTCGCAGGTGTCGCTTGCAAGACTCATGGGCGACAGCCGCACAATAATAATCAGCGAGCAGAACCTTCCGTTGCTCGGCGAGCAGTTCAGCTACGACGATTACGCCGCATTCTACGCGAAACACTTCGCCCCATTGAAGGTAAGTACGGTGGAACTCCTTGACGAACCGGGCGAAATCACCATAGAGAAGCGTAGGGAAGAAGCTTCGCCCGACGACGGATTCGACGACGATGAGGGTGGAGGCAATTACTTTGACGAAGGCACTGAGGTCGTACCCGACGAGGGGGAAAGCACTGTCGTGCCTGAGACAGAGGCTCCTGCCGCCGGCAATGAGGGAGGCAATGTGCTCGTACCTGAGGCGGAACCGTCGGCAACGCCGTCGGAAAACGGGTCGCAGACCACCGTCGCCGAACCGTCGCCGAACCTTGACGAGCCTGCCGGCACCACTGTGATAGAGGAAGAAGCTCCTGCCGCCGCACCCGTGCAACAGCCGGGAGAGACGATAATCGACGATGCTCCTGCCACCGATGCTCCCGCCGCTCCATCGCAACCGGCACCGAAACCACAGCCTGTGAAACCGCAACCGACCGCCGGAACGAACCGCGAGACATTTATGGAACCGCAGCCCGAACCTGCGCCGGAGGTTCCGCAACCCGTGGAAACCCGCCCCGAACCGCAGCCTGTGAAACCGCAGCCGACCGCACCCGCGCCCGAACCGGATGAGAAGAGCACGAAGAATCTTGAGGAAGAGTTTTATTTCGACGACGACACTCCGGCGGCTTCCAAGGGCAAGAGCGGCGTGAAAAACAGCAAGACGACACTTCCTCCTGCCCAGGAGGACGATGATGAGTATTACGATCTGGACGGTTTCTGACCCTCCGCAATGCCTCACCAGACAAAAAGCAACGCTTATGAGTAATGGATTTTTACTGTGGGTGGACGACGAGATAGAGTTGCTCCGCGCCCACATACTGTTTCTTGAAAAGAAAGGCTACACCGTGACCACGGTGAGCAACGGCACCGACGCTATCGACCAATGCCGCCAGCACACGTTCGACCTCGTGTTGCTCGACGAGATGATGCCCGGCATTTCGGGTCTGGAAACCCTCCAGCGCATAAAGGAGATATCGCCCGCCACGCCCGTTGTCATGGTGACAAAGAGCGAGGAGGAGAACATTATGGACATGGCCATAGGCTCGAAGATAGCCGACTACCTTATAAAACCCGTCAATCCCAGTCAGATTCTGCTCACGTTGAAGAAGAATATCCACCGCCGGCAGATTGTCGCTGAGGTGACACAGACGGGCTATCAGCAGAACTTCCAGAACATCGCCATGCAGATAATGGACTGTCGCAGCATCGACGACTGGATGGAGTTGTATCGCCGTCTGGTGCACTGGGAACTCGAACTTAGCGGCACCGACAGTTCGATGACGGAGATGTTGCAGATGCAGAAAGAAGAGGCCAACCTCGGTTTCTGCAAGTTCGTGCGCAACAACTACCTCGACTGGGTGGCGCCGCAGCAGCGCAACCGGCCCCTTATGAGCCCCGACATATTCAAGACCAAGGTGTTTCCCGCCATCGATGCAGGCGAGAAAGTGTTCCTGATAGTAATCGACAACTTCCGCTACGACCAGTGGCGCGTGCTCTCAAAGGAAATCGGCGAGCTCTTCGACATCGACGAAGACATGTATGTCAGCATCCTCCCTACAGCCACACAATACGCCCGCAACGCCATATTCAGCGGACTTATGCCCAACCAGATAGCGCAGATGTTCCCCGAACTGTGGGTGGACGAGGATGAAGAGGAGGGCAAGAACATCAACGAGGAACCGCTCATACGCACGCAGATAGAACGCTATCGCCGGCACGACACATTCTCCTACCACAAGGTGAACGACTCCGTGGGTGCCGACCGACTGCTCGAACGCTTCAACACCTTGCGTGGAAACGACCTGAATGTGATTGTTGTGAACTTCATCGACATGCTCTCACATGCCAGAACTGAGTCGAAGATGGTGCGCGAACTCGCCAACAACGAGTCGGCATACCGCAGCATCACACTCAGTTGGTTCCGCCATTCGGTAATGGCAGAGCTTATAAAGGCACTTTCGCAGATGGATTGTAAGGTGATAATAACCACCGACCACGGCAGTATAAGGGCTTCGAAACCCATCAAAATAGTAGGCGACCGCAACACCAACACCAACCTGCGCTACAAACTCGGCAAGAACCTCAACTGCAACTCAAAGGAAGTGTTCACCATAAAGAACCCCTCACAGGCGCAGCTGCCGGCTCCCAACCTCAGCACGAGCTATGTGTTGGCAATGGGCAGTACCTTCTTCGCCTATCCCAACAACTACAATTACTATGTGTCATACTACAAGGACACGTTTCAGCACGGTGGCATTTCGCTTGAAGAAATGCTCATACCGCTCATAACTCTCACCTCACGCAAGCGCGGAGAGTGAGCAACGACAACGAATAAAAACATGGAATTATGGAAATAAGAATCAATTCTCTTACCGAAATCAACGATGCAGCAAAGCAGTTCATCGCTGCAATGGGCGACAGTAAGGTGTTCGCCTTCTACGGAAAAATGGGTGCCGGAAAGACGACTTTCGTCAAAGCCGTGTGCGAAGCTCTTGGGGTGGAGGACGTGATAACATCGCCTACGTTCGCAATAGTGAACGAATACCAGAGCGCGACGACCGGAGAGAGCATCTATCACTTCGACTTCTATCGCATAAAAAAACTCGAAGAGGTGTATGACATGGGTTATGAGGACTATTTTTACAGCGGCTGCCGCTGCTTCCTCGAATGGCCTGAACTCATAGAGGAACTTCTTCCGGAGGACGCCTGCAAGGTGACGATAGAGGAGACGGAGAACGGTGCACGCGTGGTGCGTTTCTGATTGCGCCGCGCTTCGCCGGTGCCTGCCAGGCAGGCGTTATTCCATTGGTTTTCAATACAATTACAGTCGGTTTACAAACAAGGCTTCTTTGCATTCCAAAGAAGCCTTGTTTGGAGGACAAAGAATCCTTGTTCGTAATGCGGGTGTTATACTGCTGGTTTTCAGTGTGTTATGGATACGGGTCGATGGCGGTGACATGGAAAGTAAAAGGGGCTTGCCTTTGAGTCAGGCAAGCCCCTTTATGGTTGTCATTCTATTGTCAGTTCCACCGGACAGTGGTCGCTTCCGAACACCTCGGTGTGTATCGTTGCGCCGCTGACATGGCTCATCATCCGCTCGGACACTATGAAGTAGTCGATGCGCCAGCCTGCGTTCTTCTCGCGGGCATGGAAGCGGTAGGACCACCACGAGTAGGTCACGTCGTCGGGATGCAGCGTGCGGAACGTGTCGGCAAAGCCTTTTGCGAGCATTGTTGTCATGCGTTCGCGCTCCTCGTCGGTGAATCCGGCGTTGCGGCGGTTGGTCTTCGGGTTCTTGAGGTCTATCTCCTGGTGCGCCACATTGAGGTCGCCGCAGAGAATCACGGGCTTCTTTTCATCGAGTTTCTTGATGTAGTCGAGGAAGTCAGCCTCCCATTTCATGCGGTAGTCGAGGCGTCGCAAGCCGTCCTGCGAGTTTGGCGTGTAGCAGGTCACGAGGTAGAAGTCGTCCATTTCGAGCGTGATGACGCGCCCTTCGTGGTCGTGTTCGTCTATACCTATGCCGTAGGTCACTGCCAACGGTGTGTGGCGTGTGTATATGGCTGTGCCTGAATAGCCTTTTTTCTCGGCGTAGTTCCAGTAGGATGTGTAGCCAGGGAACTGCAGGTCGAGCTGTCCTGCCTGCATTTTCGTCTCCTGAAGGCAGAAGAAGTCGGCGTCGAGCTGTCGGAAACTATCCTCGAACCCTTTGCCGGTGCAGGCTCTGAGGCCATTGACATTCCATGAGATGAACTTCATAAGCTTGTGTTTTTGGAAGCGGTTGTTATCGTGCTTCGCAGGTGATGTAAATCTCTCTTATGTAGGGAGCTGTGGTGACGGTGTTCTCGCTGTTTATTTCCGGTTTGTCGAAGCAGATGGCGTAGAGTCCCATCTGGTATTCGAATGTGCGCTTTGTGGGTGTCCAGATGCCGGCGAAGGAGTTGGGGTAGAACACGAAGTAGGCCTTCTTTGGCTTGCCTTCATAGTTGAATGTGGTCTCGGCGTACATGGGGTTCACATAGAACTGTATGTACTGCGATGTCACGGCCTGCTTGTTCGGGATGAAGAAGAACGACTTCAGTGTCACGTCGGGCATGCTTCTCATCTGGCTGTGAAGCTCTCTGAGGTACTTGCCCTTGTTGGTGATGTCGGTGCTCGGCACGGTGATTGCTGAGTCGAGCTTGCTCACCGGGAAGCGGTAGAGCGTTACGGTGGAGTCGTTTCTTGCCGTCCAGTAGGTGTCGGTGGAGTCGTATTTGGCGGGTTCTATGCCGATGCCGTTGTATTTTGCATAGTAGAAGCGCACTCTGCCGCCGTATTCTCCGGCCATCTCGTTCATGTACTTCTTGTAGGTCTGTTCGTCGATTGAATAGTCTTCCGATTCAACACACGAGTTGAACGAGACTGCTGCCACGATGCAGCACAATGCGATTGCGAAGATTTTTCCGATTTTTTTCATTGTCTTTTTCACTTTGATTTTATTTGTTTTATATGAGTTCTGCAATTTAAATGCGTGTCTTGCAGAATCATTGTATGCGGAAATCGTTTTTTTTTTAGAATTTTCTTGAGTCGGAATGTATGAGGTTCATGAACTCCTCTCGGGTCTTGGCCTGGTTGAACGCACCTGAGAAGTCGCTCGTGGTGGTGATGGAGTTCTGCTTCTCCACGCCCCGCATCTGCATGCACATGTGCTTTGCTTCCACCACTACCATCACTCCGAGCGGATGCAGCGTCTCCTCGATGCAGTCCTTTATCTGCTGTGTCAGACGCTCCTGCACTTGCAATCGGTGTGAGAAAATATCTACTACGCGGGCTATCTTGCTTAGCCCCGTGATGTAGCCGTTGGGTATGTATGCCACATGCGCCTTGCCGTAGAATGGCAGTATGTGGTGCTCGCACATCGAGAAGAAGTCGATGTCCTTCACTATCACCATCTGGTTGTAGTCCTCTTTGAACAGCGCGTCGGTGAGGACTTTATGCGGATCCTGCGTGTATCCGCGTGTAAGCACCTGCATTGCCTTTGCCACGCGTATCGGAGTCTTCTGCAGTCCCTCACGTTCGGGGTCTTCGCCGAGCAGTGAGAGGATGCCTTTGTAGTGTGCCGCGAGTTCGTCGAGGCCTTCGCGGTATTCTGGAGTTGTCATAAATGTTGGATGTTGGGTTTTGAATATAGGGTTGTTCCGGCTGCGGCTCGATGCCGCATGCCGTCAGGATGGCGCCGTGTCAGTATGCCACGGTAATCTTTCCGCTCACGATGCATGCCTGCTTGTAGCCAAGCTTCTGCACTTGTGAAAGCACGGAGTGGGCTTCCTGGTAGGTGCGGAAGTTGCCCATCCGGCATATCCAGCGCGGCGAATAGAAGTGTACATATACAGGGATGTCGGGGAAGACAGCCTTCAGCTGGTTGCCTATGTTCTGTGCTTTCACTTTGTTTTCGCGCGAGTTGCCTCCGGCGAACACCTGCACCCGGTAGCCGTTCACCTTGTAGCTGTTGCGCATTATCTTCTTGCGTGTGTCAGCGGTGGTGGTTTCTATGTCGTTATCGTCCTTTTCGGTCGATGGATTTTCGTGCTTGTGTGTGTCGGTCTTGGCTTTGTTTTCCGCCTCGGTCCTGGGGTGTTGTGGCTGTGTGGGTGTTGTGTTGTGCGGCCGGTCGGCATGCGTCTGTGTGCCTTGGTGGCCTTGGTTATGCTGTGTGGCAGGTGTTTTCGGCTGCTGTTTCGCCGCCGGCGCCTTTGCGCTTACGTCTGCCTCATTCACCAGTTTGTCTATCTCTTTGCTCTGTGTGACGGTCACTGTGGCCTGTCCCTGCTTCTGTTGCAGGTGTTCTGTGAATGTCTGTGCCCATGCGGCGGCATTCATGCAGAGAGCGGTGATGAACAGGATGATGATGCGTTTCATTTTGTTGTCTGCTGGTTTGCCTTGTCGTTTGTCCCGACAGGGGTTGTAGATAAAAAGGGAGTGAGCCTCCAAGTTGTCTGTGACACACTTGGAAGCTCACGTTGTTGTCGTTACCTGTTATTTCTTCCAAGCGTCGATGATGCCCTTGAAGTCAGCGCATTTCAGTGAAGCGCCGCCGATGAGGCCTCCGTCGATGTTGGGTTTTGAGAAGAGTTCAGGTGCGTTGCTTGCCTTGCAGCTGCCTCCGTAGAGGATTGATGTGTCTTCGGCTGCTTCCTGTCCGTACTTCTCTGCTACGATTGAACGTATGTATGCGAGCATTTCCTCTGCCTGGTCGGATGTTGCGGTCTTGCCGGTTCCGATGGCCCAGATGGGTTCGTAGGCGATGATGATGTTCTTCCATGCCTCTGCATCGAGGTGGAATACGCTGCCTTCGAGTTCTGCCTTTACCACTTCGTTCTGCTTTTCAGCTTCGCGCTCTTCGAGTGTTTCGCCGCAGCAGAAGATTACCTTCAGACCGTTCTTGAGTGCGAGGTCGGTCTTTTCCTTGAGAATTTTGGCTGTTTCTCCGTAGTACTGGCGACGCTCTGAGTGTCCGAGGATGACATACTGTGCGCCGGTGCTCTTCACCATTTCGGCAGAAACCTCGCCGGTGTAGGCTCCCTTTTCCTTGTCGGCGCAGTTTTCTGCACCGAGGCCTACTACTGTTGAGTCGAGAACGCCTGCTACAGAAGCGAGGTGTATGAACGGAGTGCAGATCACTACGTCGCAGTTTGGCTTGTCAGCTACAAGTGCCTCGTTGATTTCTTTTGCGAGGGCTACACCGTCTTGCAGGTTCATGTTCATCTTCCAGTTACCTGCTACAATTTTCTTTCTCATTTTCTTTTTTGTTTTAAAGAGTTTGTATATTCTGTTTGTATTCTGTTTTCCTTTTATCCATTTGGTCCATGCCCAGAGGCGGTCGGCTATTGTGAGGAGCGTGAGTGGCAGGAGGAACCACAGGAATATGCGCAGCAGTTGTCTTGATGTGCTGTCTTGTGGCATTCTGCCTATATCGAGTCTGTCGGGGCTTGCTTTCATTTCCGATGTGTCAGGCAGGTTGTTGTGGCTCCATTTGTTTATCACTTTGCCGTCTTTTATGAGCACGAGTCCGGGGTTGCTTCGTATTATTGTCTTGAGCGTTGTCTCGTCGGCAGTGGCGAACGGGTATTCGGCTCCGGTGATGTCGCGCCATCGTTCCATCGCTTCCTGTGAGCTTGCGGTGAGGCAATAGAACGGTATGCCGTACTCGTGGGCGTATTCGTAGAGCTGGTCGATGTCTCCGAAGTTGCTGTCGTCGGCTTTCTCCAGTTGTGGTGCAACAAGCAGGAAGGTGTAACCTTTGTCCTGAAGGATTTGGTCTGTTATGTCGTCTCCCGTCTCGTTGTCGGTGAGTGAGAAGTCGTGTATGGGCGGTTCGTATCCCGGTTTTGTCTGCACTGTCTTCGTTTCCACGAATTCCCATGTGGAGTCGGGGTAGTTGTCGAGTGTGAACTCTTTCTCCGTACCATTCTTTTTCAGTATGAATGTGGTCTTGAATTCGGGTTGTTCGGCGTCATCGGGTATTTCCATTCCTTTTCTTATGTCGGCTCCTATGTGGTAGGGGCGGAAGTCGATGAATGGCAACAGGTACAGGCACAGTGTGCTTGTGACGAGGATGTAGATGACGGTAAAGTTGAATACTATCCACTGGTTGCTTTTCGATATGAGCCGTCCCATGCTCAGCGGCCAGCGCAGCATCACTATTGTGCATGCCAGCAGTATTATGTTCTTGAGCAGTGTCTGTCCGTTTGTGAGTGTCACTGCGTCGCCGAAGCATCCGCAGTCGCTCACTGGATCGGCGATATAAATCCATACTGTGAGTGCCGTCATGAATGCCATGACGAGTGTCATGAGTCTTGTCACGATGCGGCGGCGTATGGCGAAGAGCACCATGATGCCGAGTGTGAACTCGGTGGCTGCGAGGGCTACCGAGGCTGCGAGTGTGAGCCAGTCTGGGATGTAGCTGGCTATGTGCATTGCCGCGAGGTAGTCGTGCAGCTTGTATTGTGTGCCCAGGGGGTCGATGCCTTTGGCATAGCCTGACACGATGAATGTGATTGCCGTGACGAGACGGCACAGGTTCACTGCTATGCCTTTGAGTCTGTTCATGCCTGCTGCTGTTGCTCCGTCAGCTTTATCACGCCGAAGACGGCATAGTTGATTATGTCCATGTAGTTGGCGTCGATTCCTTCCGACACGAGTGTGGCTCCGTTGAGGTCTTCTATCTCCTTTATGCGTTGCAGTTTGGTGAGAATGAAGTCGGTGTAGCTGCTTATCCGCATGCTGCGCCATGCCTCGTCGTAGTCGTGGTTCTTGCGTGTCATGAGCTCGAGGGCTTGCTGTGCGTGGGTGTCGTAGAGCTTCATTGCCTCGTCGGGGGTGATGTCTATGCTGTCGACATAGCCTTTTTCGAGCTGTATGAGACCTATGATGCCGTAGTTTATCAGTGCGACAAATTCGGGGCGTATGCCTTCATCTACGAGTGCTTCGCCCTTTGTCTCTATGGAGCGTATGCGCTTCGCCTTGATGAAAAGCTGGTCGGTGAGCGACGACGGACGCAGTATGCGCCACGAGGCTCCGTAGTCGTGCAGCTTCTTCATGAAGAGGTTGCGGCACTCGCTCATTGTGCTTTTAAACTGTTCTTCTGTTTTTGTCGTGTCCATAATTCGGTGCAAAAATACTAAAATCTTGCGAAATGAGCAATAATATGTCGGAGTTTCTGACTTGGTGAATGTTAAGATGTTAAAGGACTTGGAGTGGTTGTGGTGCAGGTTGTGGTTTGGTGGTTTTGAAAAGAAGCCTTGTTTGCATCACAAACAAGGCTTCTTTGGCTTGCAAACAAGGCTTCTTTGCAGTGCAAACAAGGCTTGTTTTTAGGGTGTTGTGAATATGATTGAAAATCAATGCATTACGGTTTTGATTCCGGCTTCTGCACCTGCTTCTGCCGGGCATGGATCATCCTCACCACGCCGCACATGGCTTCGTAGCGTGCACGGAGCGAGTCGCAGCGCACACGCAGCATGTTCTTCTTGTAGAGGTCGGCCTCGTTTTCCAGCTGTGTGGTGGCTTCCTGCAGCAGTCCGTCGGTCTTTGCCACATCGTCCTGCGCCATTTTCAGCGACGCGTCCTGCCATATTGTGAGTGCTTTCCGGCGTGCCTCCACAGCCTTGGGGAAGCGTTCGCGCAGCACTGTGATGGAGTCGAGCGTGGCTTTATACTCGCCTTTTTCGTAGAGCGAGCTGATTTCGGCGAGCAGCGGTGCCGCCTTTTCGTCTTCTGTCGGGGCGCAACTTGCCGCGAGCAGGGCAAGTGCAAAAATTGCTGTATATTTCATTGCGACGGCAAAAGTACAACATTCCACGCCGATAGCGTTCACTTGTGTGCCGATTTTAATTATTATCGCATTGTTTTAATTATTTTTAAATCGAAACGTGGTTTTGTCGTTGGGCTGGGTTTTGTCGCAGGCTTGCATTGAACCCCAATCGGTCATTAGCCCGAAACAAGTGTATTATCCCAAATCTAATGGCCGGTTTGGGTTGAAGTACAAACGGCAGACGAGGAGATTCGCTCTGCTGCCGGGCCGGTTTGCGACCGTTGCTGACAGTAAGGGCGAAGCTCCTCGTCGGTTTTGGAAGTGGAAGTGCGTCAGAAAGTTATGGGCGCCGTTGCCGTATTCTTCTCCGGCTGCCGTAGTTTCCGTGTCTGTGCGCGACTTATATGAAGATGTATTTCATCACGAAGAGGATGGCGAGCACCCACATGGTGATGTTTATTTTCTTGAAGTTTCCGCAGAGAGCGTTGATGGCTACATAGCTGATGAGTCCGCAGAGGATACCGTCGGAGATGCTGTAAGCCAACGGCATCATGATGATGGTGATGAATGCGGGGATTGACTCGGCGTAGTCGTCAAGGTCGATGTCCTTGATTGGTGAGAGCATGAACAAGCCCACAATCACGAGCACCGGTGTCGTTGCGGCGGCAGGGATGCTGAGGAACAGCGGGGCGAAGAACAGTGCGATGATGAAGCATACGGCTGTTGCAAACGAGGTGAGTCCCGTGCGTCCGCCCTGTGCCACTCCGGCGGCACTCTCAACGTAGGTGGTTGTGGTGCTGGCACCGAGGCATGCGCCGGTCATCGTGGCTATGGCGTCGGCCATGAAGGCTTTGTTGAGTCCCGGAATCTTTCCGTCGGGACGCATCATGCCTGCCTTTGTGCACACGCCTACGAGTGTTCCCATGGTGTCGAACATGTCGATGAAGAGGAATGTGAACACCACTACGAGCATGTCGATGGTGAAGATGTTGTGGAACTCGAACTTGCAGAAGAGCGGATCGACCGAAGGTGGCACATCGACAAGTCCGGTGAAGTGGGCAAGACCCATGGGTATGCCGATGATGGCAGTGATGAGTATGCCGAGGAGAAGGCTTCCCGGCACCTTCTTTACGGTGAGCACGCTGGTGATGACGATGCCGATGACGCCGAGCAGTGCGCTGCCTTCGGTGAGTTTGCCTATGCTCACGAACGTGGCGGAGTTCTCGACGATGATGCCGGCGTTCTTGAGTCCGATGAAAGCGATGAAGAGTCCGATACCGCCTCCGATGGCTCTCTTGAGCGTTGTCGGGATGGCATCGACGATGAGGGTGCGTATCTTCGTCAGAGTCAGCACCACAAAGAGGAATCCTTCAATGAGGATTGCCGTGAGGGCGAACTGCCATGGGTAGCCCATGGTGAGGCAGACGGTGAACACGAAGAATGCGTTGAGACCCATGCCGGGTGCCAGTCCGAATGGCTTCTTGGCGTAGAGCGACATTATGAGAGTGCCCACGATGGCGGCAAGGGCTGTCGCTGTGAAGACGGCGTTGGTGTCCATGCCCATCGAGGCGAGGTTGCTGAAGATGCTGGGGTTTACTGCGAGGATGTAGGCCATGGTGAGAAAGGTAGTGATACCAGCCGTTATCTCGGTCTTCACATTATGTTTTGCGGGGTCGAACCCGAAGAGTTTCTGTAACATTGTTGTTTGTTTTGTTTGAAGAAGAATGGTTGTGGGATGTCGGGAGAGTGGGGCTTCTGAAGCTAATAGATTGGAAATCAGAAGTTAAGGAGTTGGAAATCAGAAGTTAAGGAGTTGGAAATCAGAAGTTAAGGAGTTAAGAATTCAGAAGTTAAGCCGTATGCTTTGACTTGAAAAACATTTTGTTTGACTTCTGATTTCTTGACTTCTGTCTCCTTAAAGCATTTGGCTTGACTTCCGGATTCCTGACTCCTGTCTCCTTATTGATTCCTTGTTCTTATTTGTTCCTGCTTTTTAGAAATCCCATTTGAAACCAAGACACGGACGACACTTGAATCCGTCGGTGGAACCGAAGTTGTTGCTGAGCTCGATTTCAGTACCGATGCTGAGGTTTTCAACGCCGATGTGCTGTCCGACATTATACCAAAGCTGCGGCTCTGTGATGAAGACAGTGCTCTTTTCCTTTGCGTTTCCGTTGTCGTCGAAGCAAGTGTGGTCCTCCCACCAGAAGTCGGCGAAACCGTCAAACTTGAGTCCTTTCACGCCGAAGAGGTCGTTCATGGCCCACACTGCGGTGAGCTGCATAGGCACATCCGATGATTTTTTTCTGATGGTCTTGTACAGAGCCTTGAGGTTAAGAGTGTTCTTGAAGTCCTTGCTGTGTATGAAATAGTCCACACCGAAGAGCCAAGCGTTGTTGATAGGGTAGGACTTTGTGATGCCGCCGTTATATTCCACCTGCAAAGAGAGGTTCTTGAGCGACGAGTTCTGCCAGAAGTTCAGACAGCGGGCAATCTCGAAATAGGTGCCGCCGGGGGCGAGATTGGGACCCGGAACATGCTGGTCGTAGTTGAAGTCGTGGTCGATGAAGAAGTAGGTGTTACCCCATTTGTCCTGCTTGAACATCTCAAGCGTGAGGGTGACAAACTCTCTGTCCGAACCGAAATCGTAGAACAACTGGGCATTCACTTGTGCCTTTGCCTTCGTACCGCCCATGAAAAGCATGGCGAGCAAAGCCACGGTCATAACTAATTTGTTGGCTTTCATTGTAGTGATTGTAATTATTGAATGTGAAAAAATGTTTCTTTCTTTTGCCTTTGATAACCTGATGGAGTCTTGCAGAGCTTTGTTTCGCTAAAAGCTTGACGCCGGTATGCGAAGCTGAAACGCCATATTAATATTTTGCAAATATATACATTTTTTGTGAAAGAGCTTGCATGACAGGCTCTCTTTTTGCTTATATGTGCATAAAACTGTATGAAAACGTAAAAAGGTGAAGCCTGCAGTCAGACTTCACCTTAATATATATCCAAATTGTGCATGTCCGGAAGTCGCCGTCGGATGCCTTTCTTCTTTGTCCGATGATGAAAGCGTCCGGTTCCGGTTAAAGCGATTTCTCCGGCATGTTCAGTTCCTATTCTTGCGGAATCCCGCTTTGTCAGCGTTGCAACAGTTTCTTGCCTTTCATGATGACGATGCCCTTGTAGCCGGGTTTTACCTTCTGTCCCTGCACATTATACAATGTGGCAGAGCTGTTGGCGGCGGTGCTTTCACTGATGTCGGTAATGCCGGAGGTGATGCCTTTGAACACCTCTTCGTTCATGTGACGGAAGTTCAGCGAGTACCAGGCCTTCATATATGCGCCCTCTTCGGTGAGGTTTTCCTTCAGAGGCACCGGGTTTCCGTTCCAGGCGGCATACTCGCGCTCCCATGCTCCCGACTCGGTGAGGGTCTTGACATAACCGTTCACGCGTGATATGAACCTTATTTCGGAGAGCGACGAAGTGCTGAGTTCCTTCCAGCGTTGTGCCACCCGCCACTTGTAGTCGTTGATATTGTTGTTCCACAACCTTCCGTAAATGCTTACGTTGAGCATGTCTTCGTTGTCAGCCACGCTGTTGTTGTAGATGTTGTTGGCTGTCCATCCGAGCGAAGTGTCAAGGTTTCCCGGTGTGATGAGCATCTGCTTGCCCTCGTTCAGGTCCTTTATGCTGAGGTAAGTCTTGTTCATTGCGTTGTCGTTCAAACCCTGTGCGAGGCAGAAAACGTGGTAGTCGATGAGGTTCTGCTCGTATATGTTGTCGGCGAGTCCGGCTTCAAAGTCCTTGTCGTATGCGGTGTTGCAGAATTCGATGAACTCCTTCAGCGGCGTGTATGAGGCTTCGCAGGGATAGTCGTCGGGGTACTCCAGAGTCCATTCGTTCCATGATTCGCCGTCCATCGGTTCTATTTCGTAGCCGCTTAGACGCGTCTGCGGACCCGCACCGTCGGCTTTGTACATCACTCCGTTGATTGTAGGATTGCCGTCATCACCCTTCTTTGCCTTCTTGAGTCCGAGGAGTTTGCGGTTCACTTTGTCCGTCAGACAGTACAGACCATGATAATCTCCGTTGATGAACACCTCCACCATGTAGCCTCTTGTGCCGTTGCGCTGGTTGTTGCCGTTGTCGTACGGGGTGAACGAGAAGCTGTTCCAGATGTCGGAGTTTATGCGGTTTCGCAAGCGGGAAGGGTCGGTCTGCATTGCGTCGAGAATCCATGTGTCGTCCTCTCGTATGTTCATTATGTTTGTGTCGAGGCTCTTTCCGTTGTCGTTGAGGAGTTTTACGGTGAACGATTTCTTGTCGTATTTCAGCGATTTCTGTCCGTGATACTTCACCTTGCAGTTGAATTTCGCAATCTGGCTGCCTCCGGTACGTTTCAATGGGTCGTTTATTTCCATTGCGGCGTTGGTGTAGCTGTCGCCCGAAACATTTTCCTTTTCCACGGTAATGTTTACGAGTGGCAGCGATTGGGTGTTGAGTTTTTCGCCGATAGTCTCGTAGTCGCTTTTCTTTTCAACGATGTCTGTCGGTATGCCGGCAAACAGTTTGTCCCTCAGATTGTCGAAGTTCTCGCTGAACCATGTCTTTATGTAGTTCGCTTCGTCGTCGATATTCTGCTTCAGTTCCACCGGGTTGGCGTTCCAGGCGTTGTATTCCCGTTCCCATGCTCCCGACTCCTTGAACTGCTTTACATACGCATCCACTCTCGCATTGAATGCTTCTTTGGACAGAAGCGTCTTGCTGAGCGTGCGCCAACGGTCGGCGACGGCAGTCTGATACTTGTTCAGATTGCCTTTCCAGAGGCGTGCGTAGGGGCGCACTTTGAGTATGGCGTCGTTGTTGGCGACAACGTTATGGTAGGAACCCTCCCATTCTCCGCCGTACGAAGTGTCGAGATCCCACGGCGTGATGAGCATCCGTGTCTCGTTGTTTATGTCGTTGATGCTCATGAACGAGTTCTTCATCGTGTTGTCGCGGAGTCCCACGGCGAGGTAGAACGTGTGGTAGTCGATGAGGTTCTGCATGTAGAAATGTGTGTCAAGTCCCTCTGTAAACTCCTCGTCTGAGGTCTTTGTGCAGTAGTCGATGAGGTTTTTCAGCGGCATGTATGCGGTTTCGCAGGGATAGTCGTCGGGGTAGTCGAGTTCCCATTCGTTCCATGATTCGCCGTTCATCGATTGCGAATAGTAACCGCTCAGGTATGCGGCGTCGGTCCATTGTGCGCATTTGTACATCACGCCGTTGATGGTTGTGTTGTTCTCCTTGTCGGTCTTTGCCTTCTTTACGTTGAGTAGTTTGCGGTTCACCTTGTCCGTCATGCAGTACAGACCGTGGTATTTGCCGTTGATGAACACCTCCACGAAGTAGCCTTTCGTGCCGTTTCTGCCGTTGTATTTCGTCTCGTACGGAATCTGCGACATGTCGTTCCAGATGTCGAAGCATAGGCGGTCGCGCATTCTTACGCGGTCGATGGCCATTGCGCCGAGTATCCATGAGTCGTCCTCGCGGTTGCCGAGCACGGGCGCATCGAGGCTCTTTCCGTTCTCGTCGAGCAGTTTCAGGTTGAACGACTTCTTGTCGTATCGCATCGAAGTGGCTCCGCGATATTTTATTTTGCAGTTGAAAGTCGTCACCACGTTGCCGTCGGTGCGTGCCAGCGGATCGGCTATTTCGATGGTGGCTTTGGTGTAATTGGGTTTGGTCACGCTGCCTATATCTACGGTAATATTGACGAGTGGCAGCGATTTCTCTGTGAGTTGCTGCTTCAGTTGCTCGTAAGTGGCGACATCGGCTGCGCTTACGACGACTGCCTGCACTATTAGCAGGAGGGCGATGATAGTTTTTTTCATAAAGTGTCGGATATGGTTTTTTGATTGTTAGTATTCTGAAAAGGCTGTTTCTGCCGCGTGTAAGAAGCGGCTGTTGTGCATTTTAGCACCTTGATTATGCAAAGATACTGTTTTATTGTGGTTTTACTGCCATTTTTTCTGAAAATCGTTTGTCCGGTTTTTATATTTTCTTTGTTTTACGTTGTGGTTGCGGTCGGTACTGTCTTATTTGTTGTTTTAATGGTTGTAAATATGTCTTGATGAATGTTCCAAATTGTTTTAATTTAACATCCGTTATCTTTCCTTCGCCTTTTTTGGTAGTAGTTGGAGCGTATTGTGTGCGATAACAGCTACCTTTGCACGCTGAAAAACGAGACAACAACCACTTGTTTGCTGCCGACAGGCGTTGCCGGCTGATGAAATACGAACAATGGATAACTCAATAAAAACACAATAATAGGATTAAGATGAATAAAGAAGTAAGACGAATGTGGGCGTACGCAAAGAGTTATGCGCTCGCAGTGGGTCTTTTGTTCGGCCTTGCCGGAGCGGCAGAGGCGCAGAACAACGACGGAAAACAGACTTTCACCGTGTGTGCCTACAATGTTGATGGATTGCCAAACAGCATTGCCGGCATTGAAATAAACCCCGACGGCAAGGGCGAGGAAGGCGCCGCAGCCATAGGCAGCTATCTCAGTGAGAAGCAGTTTGATGTGATTGCGCTCAGCGAGGACTTCAATTTCCACTCTTCGCTCATGGCTCCTCTCGCAGCCGACTACACTGCCGGCACCTACCGCGGCGGCTTAAACGTGAGCGGATTCAATGCCAACATACGTTTCAACACCGACGGTCTGGAGTTCCTCACACGCACCCCCATCGTCTTCGGAAGCGAGAGCTGGACGGCATGGAAGAACAACTACGGCAAGTTTGACAACGGCTCCGACGAACTCATAACCAAGGGCTTCCGCAGCTACACCGTGAGTGTGGGCGACGGAATCCTCGTCGATTTCTACATTATGCACATGGATGCCGGCAGCACCGATGCCGACAATGCCGCCCGTGCCACCCAGTGGGAACAGCTCCGCGACGCCATTCTCGCCCGTAACTCCGGTCATCCCGTAATCGTTATGGGCGACACCAACAGCCGCTACACACGCGACGACATCGCCGGACTCTTCGTTGCGCCCCTCTCCGATGCCTACGATGTGAGCGATGTATGGGTGGAGAAGTGTCTCGACGGCGTGGCTCCGACACTCGGCGGCGCGTCGCTCATGGTCGATGAACTGGGCTATGAGAAGGGTGAGATAGTGGATAAGGTGATTTATCTCAACCCCAAAGGCGGTTCCGTGCGCCTCTCTGCCACGGCGATGAACATCGATGCCGACTGCAGTCTGAGCGACCACAAGCCCTTCTCCGTCACCTTCGAGGCTACAGGCAAGACCTACGCCCCTGCCGAGGCGAACGCATGGTGGCGCGGCGAGGAGTGGACCGGCGACGGACAGAAGGTGTATCTTTATAATGTGGGGCAGAAATACTTCCTCTCCAACGAGTCGGCTCCCGGCGTGACAAGCATAGCGCAGGCTCCCGAATGGACCATTTCAGGCGGCGACGAATACACCGTCACCAACGACACGCACTCTCTCCGCATGAAAGGTTTCAAGTCGATGCAGGGCGTTGTCGAAGGCTCTGGCGCCACAACGTTCAACAATCATGAGGCAGGCATCACCGAAGGCAGCCACCGCATAGGCTTGAAGGACCGCCTTGTGTTCTGGGATGCGAAGACACACTTCATGGGAATAACGGTGGAGAAGGGTGCCGCCAAATACGCAGGCACCACCACAAAGGACGAAAACATAGATTGGTTGCTCATCTCTTCTGAGCAGAAACAGGCCTACGAGCGTTACAATGCCATTTATCAGACAGCGGTCTCGCTCCTCGGCAACGCCGCGCTCAACCTGCCGGCAAGCATCGAGCAGCAGCTCACTGAGACTCTTGTCGCCATCGCCGGCTCATGCTACACCACCTGCGACGCCGACACGACGGCGCTTCTCGCCGCTTGCAGCGCAGTGGAGGAGTGGCTTGTGCGCGACATCGACATCGATGCGACACGCGCCACATCGGTGTGCCTGCCCTGGAACGCCACTGTCCCTGAAGGCGTCAGTGTGTATTATGCCACGGAAATGCTTTCGCACAAGCATCTCGACGCAGTGCATCTCGTGAAGTATGAAGGCAGCGTGATTCCGGCAAACAACGGTTTCGTGGTGATAGCCGACGCCGACAACACCGCCGCTTCGCTCCGTTTCACTTACACTGCGGAATCGGCTTCGCTGCCCGAAGGCAATATCCTCAAGGGCACAGTCGATGGAGTGGACGGCGAGAACCTCTCGTTTGCCGATTACACCTACATGACTGTCGGCTCCGACGACCTTGGCAACGGCTTCCGCGCACTTGCCGACGGAGCGTCAATCCCGGCTTGCTCGGCCTACCTGCAACTCCCCATCGACAAGGAGGGTACGGCTGCCGCACCCGTATTCGCACTCTTCGACTTCAACTACGAGACCGCCATACGCCCCGTTACTGCCACTGCCGCCGACGGCATGACGACAGTGTTCGACATCAACGGCATGAGGAAGAACGCAATGACACGCGGTGTCAACATCGTAAAGACAGCCGACGGCAGCGTGCGTAAGGTGATGGTGCGGTAACCATCGGCAGTCTGCCGGTTGCGATTTTGCAACCATTTGATTACTAATATTTTACAACCGCAATAAAAAGAAGCCTTGTTTGCATCGTAAACAAGGCTTCTTTTGCCTGTAAACAAGGCTTGTTTGCAATGCAAGGAAGCCTTGTTTGCAGACGCGGCAAATAATGATGTGGTGGCGACGGCATTTACAAACTTGCAAAATCGCTTGCCACTACCATTTCTTTTTGCTAATTTTGCATGATATAAGCAGCGCCCATCCTTGGCGCAATCACGACAGACAGACAAGCATGAAGATTTATACCGATGCCGAACTGGCACAGATTCTCGATAAAGACATATTCCACAAGATAGGCGAAGTGGCCGACGAGTTGCAGATGGAATGCTATCTCGTGGGCGGCTATGTGCGTGACATTTTCCTCGAACGTCCCACCAACGACATCGATGTAGTGGTGGTGGGCAGCGGCATCGAGGTGGCAAAGGCGTTGCAGCAACGCCTGGGACGCAACACACGCACGGGTGCATGGAAGGCACACCTCGCCGTCTATCGCAACTTCGGCACCGCCCAGGTGAAGTATCACGACACCGAAGTGGAGTTCGTCGGGGCGCGTCGCGAGAGCTACACCCACGACTCGCGCAAGCCGATAGTGGAAGACGGCACGCTGGAGGACGACCAGAACCGCCGCGACTTCACCATCAACGCTATGGCGGTGTGCCTGAACAGGGAGCGGTTCGGCGAACTCGTCGATCCGTTCGACGGCATTTTCGACCTTGAGGACGGCATAATACGCACGCCGCTCGACCCCGACATCACCTTCAGCGACGACCCTCTGCGCATGATGCGGTGCGTGCGCTTCTCCACACAACTCAAGTTTTTCATCGACGACGAGACTTTCGAAGCCCTCGGCCGCAACGCCGAGCGCATCAAGATAATAAGCGGTGAGCGCATAGCCGACGAACTTAACAAGATAATGCTCGCTTCGCAGCCCAGCCGTGGGTTTGTGGAACTGCAACGCTGCGGGTTGCTTCAGCTCATAATGCCCGAACTTGCCGCACTCGACATAGTGGAGACGCGCAACGGAAGGGCGCACAAGAACAACTTCTACCACACGCTTGAGGTGCTCGACAATGTGGCTGAAAAGAGCGACAACCTATGGCTGCGCTGGGCTGCGCTGCTGCACGATGTGGGCAAGACGAAGTCGAAACGCTGGGAACCGGCCATAGGCTGGACCTTCCACAACCACAACTTCATAGGCGCAAAGATGGTGCCTGAGATGTTCCGGCGCATGAAACTGCCCATGGACATGAAGATGAAGTATGTGCAGAAACTCGTGGACCTGCACATGCGGCCCATCGCCATCGCCGACGAGGAGGTGACCGACAGCGCCGTGCGCCGTCTGTTGAGCGACGCAGGCGACGACATCGACGACCTGATGACACTCTGCGAGGCCGACATCACAAGCAAGAACGCGTGCCGCAAACGCCAGTTTCTTGAGAACTTCCGCATGGTGCGCGAGAAAATCACCGACCTCAAGGAGCGCGACTACAAGCGGCTTCTGCAGCCGGTAATCGACGGCAACGAGATAATGGAGATGTTCCACCTGCGCCCCTGCCGCGAGGTGGGTACGCTGAAACAGACCCTCAAGGACGCAGTGCTCGACAATCGGGTGGCAAACGAGCGCGAGCCGCTCATGCAACTGCTCATGCAGAAAGCAAAGGATATGGGACTTGTGCAGGAGAACGCAGTTCCTTCCGACACTTGATTTTCCGCAGATTTCGAGAAAAATATTCGCTGTGTGTGCGGCACTATGCCATGACTCATTAATCGGAGCCGGCATGGTGTCGCATTCATGTTTTTGTATTGTTCTTTTTTTCTTATGCGAAACAAGGAACATGATTGTGGAGAAATAGGTAAAGTCTTGAATAAAAGTTGTTAAATATTTCTCATTGTTAGAACAACATATTAATAATGTTGGTAATTTTGCACACGAAAATTCCGAGTTATTGGTCGGGTTTTCGGTTTTTGAAATCGCTAAGGATAAACTATAAATACGAATAAAATAAATAATTTGTAGATACAGGTATGAAAAAAGCAAAGATTTTATTGGTTGCAGCCTTGGCTGTAGCACTCGCCTCTTGTGGCGGCAAAAAAAGTGGCGGAAAGCCTAACTTCGGCGACAACGAGTATGCCGTGCGCACATTGCAGGGTCAGGATGCCGAGTTGCAGACTACTTATCCTGCAACAATCAAGGGTGTGCAGGATGTTGAAATCCGTCCGAAAGTGTCGGGATTCATCACAAGACTCTGCGTCAAGGAAGGCCAGCAGGTGAAGGCAGGACAGCTCCTCTTCGTCATCGACAACGTGACCTACGCTGCCGCAGTGCGTCAGGCAAAGGCCGCAGTGAATGCTGCAAAGGCACAGCTCAACACCGCCAAGCTCACTTACAACAACTCTGAGAAGCTCTTCAAGAACAACGTCATTGGTTCATACGAACTCCAATCGACAAAGAACGCAATGGAAAGTGCAGCTGCACAGCTTGCACAGGCCGAGGCGGCATACGTTTCTGCAAAGCAAAACCTCGACTTCTGCTATGTCACAAGCCCTGCAACGGGTGTCATAGGCGACCTGCCTTACCGTGTGGGAGCACTCGTGAGCGCATCAAGCCAGCAACCGCTCACCACCGTTTCAAACATCAGCACAATGCAGGTGTATTTCTCGGTGACTGAAAAGGACCTCCTCGAAATGTCGAAGACAGAGGGCGGCACACACGCGGCAATCAACAGTTTTCCCGCAGTGAAGCTGCAGCTCGCCGACGGAACTATCTATAACCATCCCGGAAAGGTGGCTACCGTGAGCGGAGTCATCGACCCGACGACAGGTACGGTAAGCATGCGTGCCGACTTCCCCAACCCCGAACAGCTGCTCAAGAGCGGTGCTTCAGGCTCAATCGTGGTGCCTCACGTTTCCGCTTCTGCCATCGTTGTTCCGCAGGATGCCGTTGCACAGGTGCAGGACAGATACTTCGTATATGTCGTAGGCAAGGACAACAAGGTGAAATACACCGCCGTTACCGTCAATCCCAACGACGACGGCAAGAACTATATCATCACTTCCGGTATCAGCATCGGCGACCGTATTGTGGTGAACGGCATCTCTTCGCTCACCGACGGCATGGAAATCAAGCCCGTGACAGAGGCACAGTATGCTGAAAAGCTCAAGCAGACAGAGGCTATCGGCGCCGACCAGGGCGACCTCTCGAAGCTGAAAAAGCACTTCGGAAAGTAAAATTCAGCCGGAAAGCAAATGAAGTTCAGCAGCCGCCGGAATAGTGAACGGGCAGAAATGAAGCCCACACTGCAGGACGGAACGCCGACTTCTTGGCATTTTTCACATTCTAAACAAGTAAAAGAAAATGAAATTAGATAGATTTATCAAGCGCCCGGTGCTCTCCACGGTGATTTCAATCCTCGTGGTAATTCTGGGTGTCATCGGCTTGGTGTCGCTGCCTATCGAGCAGTATCCTAACATCGCACCGCCGACAATCATGGTGCGTGCAGCCTACACGGGTGCCAATGCCGAGACCGTGATGAACTCAGTGCTCGCTCCGTTGGAGGAGCAAATCAACGGTGTGGAGGGCATGACATACATGACTTCAAGCGCCACCAACGACGGTTCGGCTTCAATCACCGTATTCTTCAAGCAGGGTATGAACGCCGACATGTGTCAGGTGAACGTTCAGAACCGTGTGTCGCAGGCTTCGGCACTGCTCCCTGCCGAGGTGACAAGAGCCGGTGTGCAGGTGATGAAACGACAGTCGTCAACGGTAATCCTATTCGGTCTTACCGCAACCGACGACCGTTACGACGACGAATTCCTCGCCAACTACGCCAACATCAATGTCGTTCCAGCCATCAAGCGTGTGAACGGTGTGGGTGAGTGTCAGTGCTTCTCGCAGAAGGACTACACCATGCGCCTCTGGATCGACCCCGTAAAGATGAAGAGCTACGGCTTGATTCCTTCCGACCTTACCGGTGTCCTCGCGCAGCAGAACATCGAAGCCGCTCCGGGTTCGGTGGGCGAGAACAGCGACAACCAGTATCAATACACCTTCAGATATAAAGGACGCCTCAAGACTCCGGAGGAGTTCGGCGACATGATAATCAAATCTACACAGGCAGGACAGACCATCCGCGTGAAGGATGTGGCTCGTGTGGAGATGGGAGCACTTGCCTATTCGGTGTCGTCACAGCTCAACGGTATGCCGTCAGTGACCATGATGGTGACACAGACCGCAGGTTCTAACGCTACGGAAATCGCAGGCAACATCAAGAAACTGCTTGCCGAGCAGGAGAAGACACTCCCGCCGGGACTCCAGTTCGATGTGATGCAGGATGTGACGGAGTTCCTCTTCGCCTCAATCGAGGACCTTGTGAAGACTCTTCTTGAGGCCTTCCTGCTCGTGTTCATCGTGGTTTACATCTTCTTGCAGGACACACGCTCCACGCTTATCCCGTTGATTGCCGTGCCGGTGTCGTTGATTGGTACGTTCTTCTTCCTCTATGTGTTCGGCTTCTCGCTCAACCTTCTCACGCTGGCAGCCCTTGTGCTTGCCATCGCCATCGTGGTGGACGATGCCATTGTGGTGGTCGAGGCGGTGCATGCCAAGCTCGACCTCGGCTACAAGTCGGCACGACAGGCGTCGATCGATGCCATGAACGAAATTTCGGGAGCCATCATCTCCATCACGCTTGTTATGTCGGCGGTGTTCGTTCCGGTGTCGTTCATCGGCGGAACATCAGGTACTTTCTATCGTGAGTTCGGTATAACGATGGCCATCTCCATCATCATTTCCGCCCTTAACGCCCTTACCCTCTCTCCGGCTCTGTGTGCAATCCTGCTGAAACCGAAGAACGAGGACGGCTCGGAACGCAAGATGTCGCTCGTCGATCGCTTCCATGCTGCCTTCAATGCATCCTACGAAAAGGTGCAGGGACATTATAGGAATGGTGTACGCCGCCTTGTTGAGCGTCCCGTTCTGGCCATAGGTGCAGTCGTTTTGGGTATCGTTGCGATGGGAGTGCTTATGGCAACAACCAAGACAGGACTTGTGCCTGACGAGGATACCGGTACTGTTTTCTGTACGGTTTCAACTCCTCCGGGCACCTCAATGAAGAAGACTCAGGATGTAATGGATGAAGTTGATCGTATGCTCGCAACCAATCCTGCCATTGAAAGCCGCATGCGCATCACCGGTTACAACTTCATTGCCGGTCAAGGTTCCAACCAGGGAACATTCATTGTCAAGCTGAAATCGTTCGAAGAGCGTCAGAAAATGGAGGGACCGCTGAAGTATATCGGCGTTCACAACCTTGGTTCAAGCATGGTGCTCGGTATGATTTACAAGCAGACGGCAGCCATAAAGGGTGCCCAGATTCTCGCCTTCCAGCCGCCTATGGTGCAGGGATTCTCCGCAACCAACGGTCTGACATTCTCCATGCAGGACCGCACCGGTGGCGATGTGAACAAGTTCTACGATGTAACCCAGAAGTTTATCGCCGAACTTAACAAGCGTCCTGAAATCTCGAACGCCATGACTTCGTACAACACGAAGTACCCGCAGTACAAGATTGATGTTGATGTTGCGAAGTGTAAGCAAAGCGGTATCGACCCGTCGTCAGTACTTTCCACCATGCAGGGATATTACGGCGGTATGTATGCATCCAACTTCAACAGCTACGGAAAGCTTTACCGTGTGTATATCCAGGCTCCTCCGCAGGCCCGTGCCGACCTCAAGAGTCTCGACAACATCTATGTCCGCACCTCAGCGGGTGAGATGTCGCCCATCAAGGAGTATGTGAGTCTGAGCCGTGTATATGGTCCTCAGGAAATCGACCGCTTCAACCTCTTCACCTCTATCAATGTGAATGCGTCGGCAGCTGACGGTTATTCCACCGGCGACGCCTTGAATGCGATGGCGGAAGTGGCCAAGACCGCTCTGCCGCAGGGCTACACTTACGAGTTCTCCGGCCTTACCCGTAACGAGCAGGAGTCGTCCAACTCCACCGCGATAATCTTCGTGCTCTGTCTGACATTCGTTTATCTGATTCTGTCGGCACAGTATGAGAGCTACCTTCTGCCTCTCTCCGTTATCCTTTCCATACCGTTCGGTCTGGCAGGAGCGTTCCTCTTCGCCAACCTCTTCGGCAAGAACAACGACATCTACATGCAGATTGCGCTCATCATGCTTATGGGTCTGTTGGCAAAGAACGCCATCCTTATCGTGCAGTTCGCCCTTGAACGCCGTCAGACGGGTATGGCTATCTCATGGTCGGCAGTGCTCGGTGCCACGGCACGTCTGCGTCCTATCCTCATGACCTCGTTGGCAATGATTATCGGTCTGTTGCCTATGCTTATGCCGTGGGGCGTAGGTTACAACGGAAACATGACTCTCGGTGCTGCCGCTATCGGTGGTATGCTCATTGGTATGCTTTGCCAAATCATGGTCGTTCCGGCTCTGTTCTACATTTTCCAGACCTTGCAGGAGAAGGTGAAGCCGATAGAATTCGAGGGCGACAATGCAAATGTTGATACCGAAATCAAGCAGTACACCAACCCGTACGTTGCCGGTGCGCTCCAGGAACAGATTGAAAAGAAAAACAAATAAGGATTCAGAAGTGAGGAAACCGGCTGCCGCTCCCGTCTGCCGGAATGCGAAAGGCGTACGACCCGGCTCCCGGTTGCCTCTATTTCTTAACTTATAAACGAAGAAACAATGAAACTCAAGAAAGCAATACTTTTCGCTTCTGCCGCCCTTCTGATGAGCAGTTGCGGAATATACACAAAATACGAGCGTCCGGAGGTGAATGCCAAAGGACTTGTGCGTGATGCCAAGAGCGACGCCGACACACTCGCTGTGGCCGACACCGCAAGCTTCGGCAACCTGCCTTGGCGCAGTGTCTTCACCGACCCGCAGCTGCAACAGCTCATCGAACAGGGCTTGAAGAACAACACGAACATGCTCAACGCCGCTCTCAACGTGAAGATGGTGGAGGACCAGCTCCTTATCGCCAAACTCGCGTTTGTGCCCGGATTCACCTTCTCTCCTCAGGGAACCATCGCCTCATGGGACGGCAACAAGGCCACAAAGACCTACTCGCTGCCCGTCACTGCAAGCTGGAGCATCGACCTCTTCGGCAACCTTCTCAACCAGAAGCGTTCGGCACAGATGGCTCTTCTCGCCACAAAGGACTACCAACTCGTGGTCCAGACCAAGGTGATAAGCAACATTGCCAACATCTACTACACCCTGCTCATGCTCGACAAGCAGTTGCAGGTGGTGGATAATATGACAAAACTTACTGAAGAGACATGGAATATCATGAAGATTCAGAAGGAACTTGGTCGTGTGAAGGAGACAAGTGTGCAGAGTGCTGAGGCCAACATGTATTCGGTTAAGGCGCAGAGCACCGAACTGAAGCGGCAGATACGCGAGACGGAGAACTCCCTCTCGCTGCTCCTCGGACAGCAGGCCCAGCACATAAGCCGCGGCACTTTCGAGAACCAGTCGCTCCCCTCCGAGTTCTCAACGGGTATAGGCTTGCAGCTTCTCTCCAACCGTCCCGACGTGCACTACGCCGAGATGTCGCTCGCACAGTGCTTCTATGATGTCAATACAGCGCGTTCGCGCTTCTATCCCAACATCACCATCTCTGGCACTGGAGCCTTCACCAACTCCGGTGGCGGCGGCATCACCAACCCAGGCAAGTGGCTTCTCTCGGCTGTCGGCAGCCTTACACAACCCATTTTCGCCCACGGCCAGCTCGTGGCAGGACTGAAAGTGGCAAAATCCAAGCAGGAACAGGCCTACAACACTTGGCAGAACGCCGTGCTGTCGGCAGGCAGTGAGGTGAGCAACGCCCTTGTCCTCTACAACTCTTCGGCTGAGAAGAGCGAGCTTGAAGCAAAGCAAGTGGAGAGCCTGAAGAAGAATGTGGAGTACAACAAGATGTTGTTCAACGACGGTTCTGCCACATATCTTGAAGTAATCACCGCACAGCAGAGTCTGCTCAACGCCGAACTCTCCAAGGTGCAGGACGACTTCTACAAGATGCAGGCAGTCGTGAACCTCTACTATGCACTTGGAGGCGGAAGATATTAGAACCGGGAATTCCGTGTGTCGGGCTTCGGTATTGCAGCGTTTGCTGCTGCAACCGGTCCGATAATCAAATTCAAATTTCAAAATTCAATATTATGATTAGCGAAAAAGCATACGTTGATCCGAAAGCGAAAATCGGCAAGAACGTGACAATATACCCGTTCGCCTATATCGAGGGCGATGTTGAAATCGGCGACGACTGCGTGATTTACCCCCATGTCAGCATTATGAACGGCACCCGTCTGGGCCGCGCCAACAAGGTTTTCCAAGGCACTGTGCTCGGTGCCGAGCCTCAGGACTTCAACTATAAAGGCGATGCCACACGCCTTGTGATTGGCGATGAGAACATATTCCGTGAGAACGTGGTAGTGAACCGTGCGACATTCTCCGACGGAGAGACCCGCATCGGCAACCGCAACTTCTTCATGGAGGGCGTACACATCTCCCACGACACCAAGGTGGACGACTATGTCACCTTCGGTTACGGTACGAAGATTGCCGGCGACTGTGAGGTTCACAGTGCCGTTATATTCTCGTCGGGTGTCATTGTCAATTCCAATGTGCGCATCGGCGGTGCATCTATGGTTACGGGCGGTGTGCGCATCTCGCGTGACGTGCCTCCGTTCATTGTCGCCACCGACAACCCCGTGCGCTATGCCGGCGTGAACGAGACGCTGCTCAAGTCGTCGGGAACATCGGAAAAGGTCATCAACCATATCGCAAACGCCTACCGTCTGGTGTTCCACGGACAGACAAGCGTCTTCGATGCCGTCATACAGATTAAGGAGCAGGTGCCTGATAGCAAGGAAATCAGGACCATTGTGGACTTTATCAAGGATACGAAACTCGGCATCATAGGTAAGATGTAGTTATTCATTTCATACCTTTTATATATTAGTGTTGTTAATTGAAGCGGCATGGCAGACGGTGATGTCTCCCATGTCGCTATATTTTTGCGGAATGGTCTGCTTTTGTTGATGTTAGTGTAGGGAGTCAGGAGTTAAGAATACAGAAGTTAAGCCATTGGTTTCTGGGAGTCAGAAGTTAAGAATACAGAAGTTAAGCCATTACCGATACTCCTCCGTTTCCTTTTCAATCCGACAAAGCATTTGGCTTAACTTCTGTATTCTTAACTTCTGACTCCTTCAAAACCATCTTCTTCCTCCTTGCTCCTTTCCCTCTTAAACTCCTATAACTTCTGCTCTCGCTAAACTTAAAGAATATAAAAAACTCCTCCCGACACACCGAAAAGTGTTATCTTTGTGGTTGCCATGAAAATGGCGGAGCAATAAAAAAACAATTCACGGCTATGAAAAGACTACTCTCACTGATGCTCGGCATCATCATTGCCACAACCCTGGCAAGGGCGCAATACGACTACATACGCCCCGTGACGGATGAAATCCCAGGCGGCTACAACTTCTGGGTATATACCCCCACCGACTATTACTACACCTACGAGAACACGCCGGTCATCATCTTCCTGCACGGGCAGAGCCTCTGCGGGCGCGACATCAACCGTGTGCGCCGCTACGGACCGCTCGACGCCATCGTGCGCGGGCGCGAGATTCCGGCACTCGTCATCGTGCCGCAGAACCCCGGCGGAGCATGGAATCCTGCCAAAATCAACGATGTGCTGGAGTGGACGAAGCACAACTATCCGTGCGACTCCACGCGCGTCTATGTCATGGGCATGAGCCTCGGCGGCTACGGCACGATGGACTTCGCCGGCACCTACCCCGACAAAGTGGCGGCGGCAATGGCTCTCTGCGGCGGCAGCACCCTCAAGGACAAGAGCGGACTGGGCAGACTGCCCTTCTGGATAATACACGGCACGGCGGACAGGGCGGTGCCGGTGAAACACTCGCAGAGCGTGGTGAAGGAGCTGAAGGACTCCGGCAACGACACACGCCTGCGCTACGACTGGCTCGCAGGAGCATCGCACGGAGCCTTGGCACGCATCCTCTACATGAAGAAGACCTATGAATGGCTCTTCTCACACTCGCTCACCGACCCCGACCGGCCCGTGCGCCGCGACATAAGCATCGACAAGTCTGACCTCACACGCGCCTACAACGACATGAAGAAGGGATTGCCCAACCCCGAAGTGATATACGACAAGACCATCACTGGCGATGAGGATGATTAGTCGTGTGCATTCCCTTGATTTTCAACGATATACATTCACCTTTCAAAACAAGGCTTCTTTGCACTCCAAAGAAGCCTTGTTTGCGTTGTAAAGAAGCCTTGTTTGGAGTGCAAAGAAGGCTTGTTTTGAAATGAAGGAAAATGATGTGGTGACTCAGCAACTTTCGCTTCTCGGAGAAACACAGTTTTTTACTGTTCAAATGTTAATTTATCTTGAATAAGTGTATAATTACACTAAATGATAAAATTATTTCCTTATTCTCTTTGTTATATTGATTTTTAAGTGTAATTTTACACCCATAAAATAAACCTCACCTAAAAACCGCAAAAAGAAATGAATTGGAATTCAAATGAATTTGTTTGGCTCGACTGGGCAGTGTTGTCGGTTGGCATTCTTGCAATCGTCTATGCCATCTATCGTGCCATCAAGAAAGACAAGGAAAAGATGAAAGGTGCCGACAGTCAGGACTACCTCTTCGGCAAAGGCGAACCTTGGTATATCATCGGTGCAGCCATCTTTGCTGCCAACATCGGTTCCGAACACCTTGTGGGTCTTGCCGGAACCGGCGCAAAGGACGGCGTGGGCATGGCGCATTGGGAGATGCAGGGCTGGATGATTCTCATCCTCGGCTGGCTCTTCGTGCCGTTCTATCAGTTGCTCAACAACAAGATGGGCAAGATCATCACCATGCCCGACTTCCTCAAGTTCCGCTACACCCGTCGTACAGGCTCATGGCTCAGCATCATCACCCTTATTGCCTACGTGCTCACCAAAGTGTCGGTGACAGCCTTCACGGGCGGCATCTTCTTCGAGTATCTGTTGGGTCTGCCATTCTGGTACGGCGCCATCGGACTCATAGCCATTACCGCCGTCTTCACCGTCTTCGGCGGAATGAAGGGCGTGATGACCCTCTCCGCCATCCAGACACCTATCCTTATTATAGGTTCTTTCCTCGTTCTCTTCCTCGGACTCAACATGCTCGGCGACGGAAGCATCGTTGCCGGATGGTCGCAGATGATGGATGTGTGCAACAAGGCACACGACGGATTCGGCACGACACACATGTTCCACACCGACAGTGCCGACCCCATGTATCCGCAGTTCCCCGGTTATGTGGTGTTCCTCGGTGCTTCAATCATCGGCTTCTGGTACTGGTGCACCGACCAGCACATCGTGCAGCGTGTGCTCGGACAGACCAAAGGCGAGGACAACGGAGTGGTGATGCGCCGCGCACGCCGTGGCACTATCGCCGCAGGCTACTTCAAGCTGCTCCCCGTGTTCATGTTCCTCATTCCGGGAATGGTGGCATACGCCCTCTCGCAGAAGGCCGGCAGCGGCATCGTTATGGACATAGCCAACACGCACGACACTGACGGCGCCTTCGCCATGATGGTGAAGAACATCCTCCCAGCAGGCGTCAAGGGCATCGTCACCATAGGTTTCGTGTGCGCACTCGTGGCTTCATTGGCAGCGTTCTTCAACAGCTGCGCCACACTCTTCACTGAAGATTTCTACAAACCCATGAAGAAAGGCATGAGCGAGGCACACTATGTCATGGTGGGACGCGTTGCCACTGTCGTTGTGGTGCTGCTCGGACTGGCATGGATGCCTATCATGATGGGCATGGGAAACCTCTATTCCTACCTACAGGACATACAGTCGCTCATCGCTCCGGCAATGGTGGCTGTCTTCACGCTCGGCATCTTCTCCAAGCGCATCACGCCCAAGGCAGGCGAATGGGGACTAATCGGCGGCTTCCTCATAGGTATGCTCCGACTTGTGACAAATGTCGTGACAGAGTCGGGAAAGGCGGCTATGAGCGGCGCGTTCTGGGACAATACGGCATGGTTCTGGCAGACCAACTGGCTCATCTTCGAGTGCTGGCTGCTCGTGTTCATCGTCGTAATGATGTATGTCATATCCATGTTCACCGCCAAACCCACTGCCGAACAGGTGGCAGCGATAACGTTCAGCTCCGATTACAGGAAGGTTATCCGCGAGAGCTGGAACATCTGGGACATCGTGGCTACACTCGGTGTCGTGGCACTCTGTGCAGCGTTCTACTGCTACTTCTGGTAGAAGGTGGCAGCGGCACGGCTTGATACCCTAAAACAGGCGACTCGTTTTCCGCAGGTTTCCGTCTGCCGTCTGCCGGCAGGGAACCGTGACGGGACTCATATATTAAGACAGAATAGTTAGAGCAGTTTTTCATTTCATTTGGTTTTGGAAGGTTAAAGCCGGACGCCCTGATGATTATGGATTACGAAATAATGATTATGGTCGTCGGACAGCGTCTGGCTTTGACATCTTAAACTCCTCTGGCTGTCATGTCGCTACACTCGCAAATGTAATAATGATAAAATCAACGAAACAATGAAATACTACTCAGAACATCCCAAAATGTACGTCGCCGTCGATTGCATCATCTTCGGTTTCGACGAAGGCGAGCTGCGGGTGCTCATGGGCAGACGCAAGATGTACCCCGGACGGGGTGAGTGGTCGCTCTACGGCGGCTTCGTGGATACCGACGAAAGCGTGGAGGATGCGGCACGCCGCGTGCTCTACGGACTCACGGGACTTAAGGGGCTTTACCTCAAGCAGGTGGGCGTCTTCGGCGATGTGGACCGCGACCCGGGCGAACGCGTGGTGTCAGTGGCATACTATTCCATGATAAACGTGGCCGACTACGACCCGGCACAGCAGGAACTCCACGGCGTGGAATGGGTGAATATCAACGAGCTTCCCGAAATGTTCTCCGACCATCGCAAGATGATAAAGAAGGCACGGCGCATCATGCGCGACGCCATCTCGCACGAACCGATAAGCTTCAACCTCCTGCCGGAGCTGTTCACGCTCGCGCAGTTGCAGAGCGTCTATGAGGCAGTGTGCGGCGAAACGGTGGACAAGCGCAACTTCCGCAAGCGCATCAAGGACATGGATTTCATCGAAAAGACGACACACATCGACAAACTCACATCGAAACGCGGAGCCTACCTCTACCGATTCAACGAAAAAGCATACAACGAAGAAGATACAAACTTTAAACTGTAACGATAAAAATGACAGACATTGAACAACTTAAGGAAAAGGTGTTCCGCGCCAATCTCGATTTGGTGAAGCACCACCTCGTGATTTTCACATGGGGCAACGTGTCGGCAATCGACCGTGAGCGCGGTCTTGTCGTAATCAAACCGTCGGGTGTCAGCTACGACACGATGAAGGCTTCCGACATGGTGGTGGTCGATCTGAACACCGGAAAGGTGGTCGATGGCGACCTCAACCCCTCGTCCGACACTCCCACACACCTCGCTCTCTACCGCGCTTTCCCCGAAATCGGAGGCATAGTGCACACACATTCCACCTACGCCACAGCATGGGCGCAGGCAGGAAAGGACATACCCAACATCGGAACGACACACGCCGACTATTTCCACGACTGCATTCCGTGCACCGACGACATGACCGAAGCGCAGGTGAAAGGCGAGTATGAACTCGAAACGGGCAACGTTATCATCGAGCGTTTCCGTCGCGGCGGCATCAATCCCGTTCACACTCCAGGCGTACTGGTGAAGAATCACGGCCCGTTCTCATGGGGAACCGACGCCGACAACGCCGTCTATAACGCCGTGGTAATGGAGCAGGTGGCAAAGATGGCATTCGTCTCGTTTGCCGTCAATCCCGCCACTACGATGAATCCGCTCCTCATCGAGAAGCATTTCAGCCGCAAGCACGGTCCCAACGCCTACTACGGTCAGGCGAAAAAACAGGCTCATTAAAGCGCGGAAGCACGCTCTTTTGAAAGAAACGACAATTGCTTCAAACAAAAAACAAGAATAAAACAACAATCAACTAAAAACTGAAATTATGGTTAAGGCATTTGAGAATTTTGAGATTTGGTTTGTCACCGGTGCACAACTTCTTTATGGAGGCGACGCAGTGGTGCAGGTAGATAATCACTCCAAAGAGATGGTTGCCGGCTTGAACGAGTCGGGACGCCTCCCGATAAAGGTGGTATATAAAGGCACTGCCAACAACACCCACGAAGTGGCAGATGTTATGGCGGCAGCAAACAACGACCGCCGTTGTGTGGGCGTAATCACTTGGATGCACACTTTCTCACCCGCCAAGATGTGGATACACGGACTTCAGATTCTGCGCAAGCCGCTTCTGCACCTCCACACACAGTACAACCAGCACATTCCATACGAGACTATGGACATGGACTTCATGAATCTCAACCAGAGCGCACACGGCGACCGTGAGTATGCACACATCCTCAGCCGCATGCGCAAGCCCCGCAAGACGGTCATCGGCTACTGGAAGGACGAGAAAACACAGCAGCACATCGCTGTCTGGGAGCGCGTCTGCGCCGCTTGGGCAGATGCCCAGGACTGCCTGATACTGCGCTTTGGCGACCAGATGAACAATGTTGCCGTGACTGACGGCGACAAGGTTGCTGCCGAACAGGTGCTTGGTTATCATGTCGATTACTGTCCGTTCTCCACCGTTATGCAGTATTTCGACAAGGTGAACGATGCCGATGTCACCGCACTTGTGCACGATGTCTATTTCAAGCAATACACCGTCAAGGACGAACTCAAGGACGAATCGTCGCTCGCTTACAAGAAAATTTGGAATGCAGCAAAGGCAGAACTCACTCTGCGCCTCGTGCTTGAGGCATTCGGAGCCAAAGGTTTCACAACCAACTTCGACGACCTCGGCGACTATAACGTGGAGGAAACAGGTCGTGGATTCGACCAGATTCCGGGTCTGGCATCACAGCGTCTGATGCACGACGGCTACGGATTCGGCGCCGAAGGCGACTGGAAGAGCGCGGCTCTCTACCGTTCCGTGTGGTTCATGAGCCAGGGACTGGAGGGCGGAACATCGTTCCTTGAGGACTATACTCTCAACTTCGACGGCGACAATACATCGATTCTTGAGTCGCACATGCTCGAAATCAACCCCGACATATCGGAGGAAGAGAAGCCACGCCTTGAAGTTCACTTCCTCGGCATAGGCATCCGCAAGAGCCAGACAGCCCGCCTTGTGTTCACGACAAAGCAGGGTCACGGCACGACGGGTACCATTGTCGATATGGGCAACCGCTTCCGTCTCATCGTAAACGATGTGAACCTCATCAAGTCGAAGCCTCTGCCGAAGCTCCCCGTAGCCTCCGCTCTCTGGATTCCGGAGCCTACTTTCGAGGTGGGCGTAGGTTGCTGGATGGAAGCCGGCGGTACACACCACTCTTGTTTCAGCTTCGGTATGACCGACGAATACTGGCGCGACTACGCCGAGATAGCCGGAATAGAGTGCTGCATCATCAACAACGACACCGACTACGAACGTTTCCGCCAGGATTTGCGCACCAATGAGGTGTACTATATGCTCAATAAAGCCCTGCGATAAGTCGCACACAGAAAAACGTACAATCCTTACATCTACGAAAACAATATGAATGCAAGACAAACAATAAAGCAAGGCAGGGCGGTGCTCGGCATTGAGTTCGGCTCCACACGCATCAAGGCTGTGCTCATCGACGCCACTAACCGCCCCATAGCGCAGGGTTCGCACGAGTGGGAGAACCAGCTCGTTGACCGCCTCTGGACTTACAGTATCGATGCCATCTGGCACGGACTGCAGGACTGTTACGCCGACCTTCGCCGCAATGTGAACGAGCAGTACGGCGTGGAGATAGAGCATCTGGCGTCAATAGGTGTGAGTGCCATGATGCACGGCTACATGGCTTTCGGCAAGGACGGCGGCATTCTCGTGCCGTTCCGCACATGGCGCAACACCAATACTGCCAAGGCGGCTGCCGAACTGTCGGAGCTTTTCAACTTCAACATACCTCTGCGTTGGAGCATTTCGCATGTCTATCAGTGCATTCTCGACGGCGAGTCGCATGTGAAGGACATCGATTTCCTCACCACTCTTGCCGGCTACATACACTGGCAGCTTACGGGTGAGCGCGTGATAGGTATCGGCGACGCATCGGGCATGCTCCCCATCGACTCCGCCACCAACGACTATGACGCCCAGATGGTGCGCAAGTTCGACGACCTTATAGCTCCCAAGCGTCTCGGTTGGCACATTCTCGACATTCTTCCCAAGGTGCTTCTCGCCGGAGCTGATGCCGGTAGGCTCACCGATGAGGCTGCACGCCGCATCGATGTGTCGGGACATCTGCACGGAGGAGCCGCCGTCTGCCCCCCGGAGGGCGATGCCGGCACCGGAATGGTGGCTACAAACGCCGTGCGTCAGCGCACGGGCAACGTGAGTGCAGGCACATCTTCGTTCTCGATGATTGTGCTTGAGAAGCCGCTGAGCCGTCCTTACGAGGTTATCGACATGGTGACGACACCGTGTGGAAGCCCCGTCGCCATGGTGCACTGCAACAACTGCACGAGCGACCTCAACGCATGGGTGGGTCTGTTCAGGGAGTATCAGCAGCTGCTCGGCGTGGAGACTGACATGGGCGAAGTGTTCGGCAGACTCTACAACCACGCTCTTGAGGGCGATGCCGACTGTGGCGGACTCCTTGCCTACAACTACTTCTCAGGCGAACCCGTCACGGGTCTTGCCGAAGGCCGCCCGCTCTTCGTGCGCTCCGCCAACGACTCTTTCAGCCTTGCCAACTTCATGCGTGCGCAGTTGTACGCTTCGGTGGCGGTGCTGAAGATAGGCAACGACGTGCTCTTCAAGGACGAACACGTCCAGGTGGACCGCATAACCGGACACGGCGGACTCTTCAAGACGAAGGGAGTGGGGCAGCGCATCCTCGCTGCTGCCATCGATTCGCCCATCTCGGTGATGGCTACTGCCGGCGAAGGCGGTGCCTGGGGCATAGCGTTGCTTGCTTCCTACCTTGTGAACAATGAGCGGAAACTGACGCTTGCCGACTGGCTCGACGCTGAAGTCTTTGCCGGACACACGGGTGTGGAGATTGCTCCCGATCCGGCAGATGTCGCCGGTTTCGATACATACATCGAGGCTTACCACCGCGGACTTGCCATAGAACAGGCCGCTGTGGATAACAAAAAATAATGCGACCGACTTCCCTGAAGAGGGGAAGCCGTAGGAGTCGGGAAACCGGGAATTCAGAAACCAAGCCGAATGCTTTGCTAATTCTTGACTTCTCGACTCCTAACCCTCCCTCTTTCCAGTTTTCCTTGCTTTCCAAGCGTGTGGGGCAGGGCTGAAACACGCCTTTTTACAACAGTCAATCCTAATAAAAATTATCAACCGAATCATTATGAAAAAAAGATTTGCAGCATTCGCTCTTGCGGCAGGCATGGCTCTCGGAGCCGTGGCGCAGGACGCGACAGTGACCGTGAACGCCCGTCAGGGCACACATAAGATATACAAGGAAATCTACGGACAGTTTGCCGAACACCTCGGTTCGTGCATCTACGGCGGTCTGTGGGTGGGCGAAGACTCGCCTATTCCCAACATCAACGGCTACCGCAAGGATGTGTTCGGCGCACTCAAGGACCTGCATGTGCCGGTGCTCAGGTGGCCTGGTGGCTGCTTTGCCGACGAGTATCACTGGATGGACGGCATAGGTCCGCGCAGCCAGCGACCCAAGATGCAGAACAACAACTGGGGCGGAACCATTGAGGACAACTCCTTCGGTACGCACGAATTCCTCAACCTCTGCGAGATGCTCGGATGCGAACCCTACATCAGCGGCAACGTGGGCAGCGGCACGGTGGAGGAACTTGCCAAATGGGTGGAGTACATGACGAGCGACGGCGACACGCCGATGGCGAAACTGCGCCGGCAGAACGGACGCGAAAAGGCATGGAAGGTGAAGTTCCTCGGCGTGGGCAACGAGAGTTGGGGATGCGGTGGCAACATGAAGCCGGAGTATTACGCCGACCTCTACCGACGCTATTCCACCTACTGCCGCAACTACGACGGCAACCGACTCTACAAGATTGCGAGCGGCGCCAGCGACTACGATTGGAACTGGACAAAGGTGCTCATGGAGAGCGTGGGCAACCGCATGGACGGCATTTCGCTGCACTACTACACCGTTATGGGATGGAACGGAAGCAAAGGCTCTGCCACAAAGTTCAGCAACGACGACTACTACTGGACGCTCGGCAAATGCCTTGAAATAGAGGATGTGATAAACCACCACTCCGAAATAATGGACAAGACCGACCCGGAGAAGCGCATTGGACTGCTCGTCGATGAGTGGGGAACATGGTGGGACGAGGAACCCGGCACCATAAGCGGACACCTCTACCAGCAGAACTCCATGCGCGACGCTTTCGTGGCAGCCCTCTCGCTCAACGTGTTCCACCGCCATACCGACCGTGTGCGCATGGCCAACATAGCACAGGTGGTGAATGTGTTGCAGTCGATGATTCTCACCGACCAGAAAGGCACTGGACACATGGTGCTCACGCCCACCTATCATGTGTTCAAGATGTACCGCGACTTCCAGGAAGCCACCTGTCTGCCGCTCAGCGTGAAGTGCGACTCCATGCAGGTGCGCGGCGACGATCGTGCCCGTGCCGGACGCAAGATACCTCTGCTGAGCACTTCGGCAGCCCGTACAGCCGACGGCAAGGTAGTGGTTTCGCTCGTGAACGTGAGCCTCGACAAGGCGCAGAACGTGACGGTGAACATCGACGGAACTGACGCAAAGACCGTGGAAGGCACCATCCTCACCTGCAAGAACATTGCCGACTACAACGACTTCAGTCATCCCGACGTAGTGGCTCCGGCAGCATTCAAGGGCGCAAAATACAGGAAAGGTGTGCTCACAGCCAAAATACCGGCACGCTCGATAGTCGTGCTTGAGGTGAAGTGACATGGCAGTCGCTTGACCTCTTGGTTTTCAAGTTGATTTAATGTTTAAAAAAAGAAGCCTTGTTTGTCCTTCAAACAAGGCTTCTTTGCTGTCAAAACAAGGCTTCTTTTGAGTGCAAACAAGCCTTGTTTGCAGCCCCCTTGTAACTCTCTTGAAAATCAACGGGTTATGGATGAGGAATAGGAGGTCGAGCGTCCCGCTCGACAACACCGACCAAGGCAATTCATAATTCATAATTACTATTGATGCAGTCCGGCAAAAAACTTAGAGAATATTGTATGGCTCTGTTATCAAGCAATTTGCATAGAATTTAAAGTTCGCAGGCTTACTCGAAAAATA
>OLFV01000285.1_pt1 | contig 61428 bp, 47 predicted proteins | sample 1605551 | NCBI WGS metagenome assembly OLFV01 (sample SAMEA3888922, study PRJEB22519) | human gut metagenome | biome: human gut; feature: human-associated habitat; material: faeces | place: Denmark | collected 2011 | reverse complement strand
TTACCGCATGGCTTACGTTGCCGGTCTTTCGTTCAACCTTGACGATATTATCATCCCGCCAGAAAAGAACGAAATCGTGGAGCGCGGACACAGCGAAATCCGTGCCATCCAGGACAACTATAATATGGGTTTCATCACTGAGAATGAACGCTACAACCAGGTTATCGACACATGGACTCATGTGAACAACGACCTTGCGAACATCCTCATGAAAGAGATGACTGAAGCCGACCAAGGATTCAATGCCGTGTTCATGATGCTCGATTCTGGAGCCCGTGGTTCAAAGGACCAGATCAAGCAGCTCTCCGGTATGCGTGGTCTTATGGCTAAGCCTATGAAGGCAGGTGCCGAAGGACACCAGATTATTGAGAACCCGATTATCTCCAACTTCAAGGAAGGTATGTCTGTGCTTGAGTACTTCATCGCTTCGCACGGTGCCCGTAAGGGTCTTGCCGACACCGCTATGAAGACTGCCGACGCAGGTTATCTTACACGTCGTCTTGTCGATGTGTCGCACGATGTCATCATTTCCGAAGAAGACTGTGGAACACTTCGCGGACTCGTCTGCACCGCTCTCAAGAATGGCGATGAGGTGATTTCAAGTCTTGGAGAACGCATCCTCGGCCGTGTTTCCGTTCACGACATCATACATCCTACTACCGGCGAACTCATTGTTGCTGCCGGAGAGGAAATCACAGAGCCTAAGGCCAAGATTATTGAAGAGTCGCCTATCGAGAGCGTCGAGATTCGTTCGGTGCTCACCTGCGAAAGCAAGAAGGGCGTCTGCATGAAGTGTTACGGACGCAACCTCGCTACACAGCGAATGGTTCAGCTCGGCGAGGCTGTCGGTGTCATCGCTGCACAGGCCATCGGTGAACCGGGTACACAGCTTACTCTCCGTACGTTCCACGCCGGTGGTGTGGCAGGTAATGCTGCCGCCAACGCTTCCATCAAGGCAAAGAGCGACTGCAAGCTCCACTTCGACGAGCTTCGTGTCGTGCCGTTTGTGGAGAACAATGGTGAGAAGGATGTGAACTGCCAGATGGTGGTGAGCCGTCTTTCCGAAGTTCAGTTCATCGATCCGCATACTGACATCGTCCTCGCTACGATGAACGTTCCTTACGGTTCTTCTCTCTACTACAAGGAGGGCGACCTCGTGAAGACCGGCGACCTCATCGCCAAGTGGGACCCGTTCAATGCCGTTATCGTGACCGAATACGCTGGAACGCTCCGCTTCAACGATGTAATCGAAGGTATTACATATCGAGCAGAGACCGATGAGACAACAGGTCTTACCGAAATGATTATCACCGACTCAAAGGACAAGTCGAAAGTCCCCACCTGCGATGTGCTTGATGCAAATGGCGAAGTGGTAGGTACTTACAACTTCCCGGTGGGTGGACACGTTTCATGTGAGGACGGTCAGACCGTCAAGACCGGTACTACACTCGTCAAGATTCCTCGTGTGGCAAGCAACGCAGGTGACATCACCGGTGGTCTGCCCCGTGTGACAGAGTTGTTCGAGGCACGCAACCCGTCAAATCCTGCTGTCGTTTCTGAAATCGACGGCGAGGTGACAATGGGTAAGGTTAAGCGTGGTAACCGTGAGATAATCGTTACCAGCAAGACCGGCGACCAGCGCAAGTACCTCGTAAGCCTCTCCAAGCAGATTCTCGTGCAGGAGCACGATGCCGTACGTGCCGGCACTCCGTTGTCAGCAGGTAGCATCACTCCGAGCGACATCCTTGCTATCAAGGGTCCTACCGCCGTACAGGAATATATCGTTAATGAGGTTCAGGATGTATATCGTCTCCAGGGTGTGAAGATTAACGACAAACACTTCGAGATTATCGTCCGCCAGATGATGCGTAAGGTACAGATTGACGAACCGGGCGACACGACATTCCTCGAGCAGGAAATGGTGGACAAACTCGACTTCGCAGAGGAAAACGACCGTATCTGGGGTAAGAAGTACGTCACCGATGCCGGTGACAGCGACACTCTCAAGGTAGGTCAGATCGTTTCGGCACGCAAGTTGCGCGACGAGAACTCAAGCCTCAAGCGCCGTGACCTTCGTCTTGTTCAGGTGCGCGACACCATCCCTGCAACATCTACACAGATTCTTCAGGGTATAACCCGCGCTGCTTTGCAGACAAAGAGTTTCATTTCTGCTGCATCGTTCCAGGAGACGACAAAGGTACTCAACGAGGCAGCTATCCGCGGAAAGGTGGACTTCCTCGAGGGTATGAAGGAGAACGTGATTACCGGTCACCTCATCCCTGCCGGAACTGGTCTGCGTCAGTGGGAGAAAATCATCGTAGGCTCGAAAGAAGAGTACGACCGCATTCAGGCAAACCGCAAGAATGTGCTCGACTTTGCCAATCAGGAAGTGAACAAGGGTGAATAATCATCACCTTGAAATGAATAGAAAAGCATCGGCGACGGCATCACTTGCTTTTGCCGATGCAGCATAAGACAGGGGAGAACAGACCATGAAACTTTATGTGAAAAGGTCTGTTCTTCCTTTTTTGTTGTCTTTCCATTAAATAAAACTGGAGTTATTTATCATTATGTTGCATACATTGTTGTTTGGTTTTACCACTGCTTCCATGCCTGTCAATGTGGCATTGCTTGTGTTGGGAATATATATCGTGCTGAAAGGTGCCGACTGGCTCACCGACGGTGCCGTGGGATTGGCCTCACGTTTTGGTATAAGTCAGTTTGTGATAGGTATTACCATTGTCGCCATGGGCACTTCCATGCCGGAGTTCTGTGTCAGTATGGTGTCGGCATTGAAGGGTACGCCCGATCTGGCTGTGGGTAATGTCGTGGGCAGCAACATCTTCAATACACTGCTCATTGTGGGTTGCTCGGCTCTTGTCGCCCCTATCACTGTGAAAGTGACGACGGTGAAGCGCGACATGATTTTCGCAATTCTCGCTTCGGTGCTCATGCTTGTCTTCTGTCTTGACGGGAGCATAAGTCGTCTGGATGCCGTGGCGTTTTTGGTTCTTTTCGCAATATTCATCAGGGCGATGCTGCGTCAGTCCAAACCGTCGGAGGGTGAAGACGAACCCTCGGCAGACAGCAAGCCTTTGTGGAGGCAGGTTGTCTTTGTGGTGTTGGGACTGTCGGCACTTATTGCCGGGTCGAATGTATTCGTTGATAACGCCTCGTTCATAGCCTCAAGTCTTGGCGTGTCAGATGCGGTCATCGGCCTTACTATTGTGGCGGGTGGTACATCGCTTCCGGAACTTGCCACTAGTGTAGTATCGGCACGCAAAGGTAATAGCGACATTGCCATCGGCAATGTTATGGGTTCCAATGTGTTCAACATACTTATGATTATAGGTGTCACGGGTCTTGTGCAGCCGATGCATATTGCCGGTATCACGTTTACCGATCTTCTTGTTCTTGTTGGCAGCGCCCTTATTATGTGGCTTTTCTGTCGCACGAAATACCGTGTGGAGCGTTGGGAAGGCACTGTGCTTGTTGTGTGTTTTTTGTGCTATCTTGGCTATCTGCTGGTGCAGGTGGCTTAGGTGTCTTGTTTATGAAAATGCCATTATGCATATTGGATAATGTGGTGTTGATAGTTCACACGCTTGACTCGTTACAAACTTTTGTCAGAGTAAGGGACAAATATCCTTCATGCGCTTCAAGAACTAAGTTTTGACTATGAAAATTTAACCCAAACCGGTCATTGGAACTATCAGTTGCCAATGACTGGTTTGGGTTGTTTTTTTGTTGGTGTTGTCGGGTGGGACGCCCGACTTACTATCGGAGAGCTAAAGGTTTTCGATGTCTTTGGCTGCAAGTCCTGTGATTTGTGCGATGTCGTCTGCGCTGAATCCTTTTGATTTCATGGCCTTTGCTATTTCCAAAGCCTTGTTGCGTTCGCCTTCAGCCAATCCTTCCTCTCTTCCCTCCATTCTTCCTTCCTCTTTCGCCGTGTCGAGCGAGTTCTTGATGTCGCGGTAAGCCTTGAGGCTGTCCTCGTATTCCTTGAGTTCCTGCTTCGTGAACTTCGCCATTTCTGCTTCCGCGAACAGCCGGTTGAAGACTTCGCTTTGCAGGTGTTTCGGCTGTCTGTCGAGTCGCGAGAGGTTTTTTAGCACATACAGCCACTTGTCATAGACGGTTTCGAGTTGGTCAATCTCCTTGTCGAATTTCGCTATCTCCACATACTTGAACGTGAGTTTGTCGTTGAACACGCGGTGTGTCTTCTTGTCGAGGAGTCCGATGTCGTGGTTAATGTCCTTCGCGCAGAACGATTCCTCGTTCATCTCGAAGTTGAGCAATGCCACGACATACACATGTTCGAGGCGGAAGTTCCAGTCGGTCCCCTTCGGGGCCTGCTCGCGTATCGGGAACGTCGAGTAGTATAGCGAACGGTCCTTGAAGTATGTCTGGAACGCGTTCTGCATCTCGACGATGAACTTCTCCCCGTGCTCGTTCTCGCAATACACATCGAATATGGCCTTCCGCTCTGCGAAGACATCGCCCACATGTTCGCTGTTGAGGTATTTCACGTCCTTTATCACCTGTTCTCCGTCGAACAATGAGTTGAGGAAGCTTATGAGAAGGTCCCTGTTCGGTTTCGTTCCGAAAATCCGCTTGAATCCGAAGTCGGTGAGCAGACTGATATATCTTTCTTCTGTCTGTCGCATAGATGTCGTGCTTTTGGTGTTACATTGCAAATGTAGCAAAATTTGGTTTTTCCGACAAATAAAAATGAGGGAAATATTACTGCATTGCAAACAAGGCTTGTTTAGGTTGCAAACAAGGCTTGTTTACATTGCAAAGAAGTCTTGTTTGTGATGCAAAGAAGCCTTGTTTTGAAAAGTAAAAAGGTAAAAAAGTAAAAGAGTAAAAAGGGTTGTGCTGCCGCGTTCCGCTGTCCGTGCCAGGCTCTGTCGCTGCTCCATGAGGCGGATAGAGCATGAAAAGCGAGCGTTGCCGTATTTTTATGCAGGCAAAAATTTTGTTTCTCTTGCGGAATTATGTATATTTGCAGTTGTAAACGTATAAAGATACATCGCATGAAGACAAAGAGCGACAGAATAGAGACATTGAAGATGCTCATTTCAAGCAACGAACTGGGCAGTCAGGAAGAAGTTCTTGCTGCCCTTGCCCAGGAGGGTTATGTTGTGACGCAGGCCACGCTGAGCCGCGACCTCAAGCAGCTGAAGGTGGCGAAGGCGGCGAGCATGAACGGCAAGTATGTGTATGTGCTGCCCAACGAGACGATGTACCGGCGCATCCCAAGTCCGCGTGCGGCGAGCGAGATGCTCCAGATTCCCGGCTACCGCAGCATCAATTTCTCCGGAAACATCGGCGTCATACGCACGCGTCCGGGCTACGCAAGCTCCATAGCCTACAACATCGACAACGGCAACATCTCCGAAATCATCGGCACCATAGCCGGCGACGACACCATCATCATCGTCGTGAAGGAGGGTGCCATGCCCGACGATGTGGTGAGAAGCCTCGCCGGGATTGTGCCCGGAATAGAGTAGGGTGTCCGGCGCATCGCCGCCAGTGCCGCAATCTTCCGCCTTTATGCCGGCATGGGGAAGGGACTGTCCGTCTTTTTTCCATGCCCGTGCAACTTTCGGCGTTGCCGTTGCGTCATAATGTAAAAGAACAAAAAAAGCAGCAATATGGAAAAAAGACTCAGACGCTCATCTACCGACAGCATCATAGCTGGAGTTTGCGGCGGCATCGCCGAATATTTCGACATCGACCCTGTGGCAGTCCGCGTGGCATACGTCCTGCTCACGCTCTTCACGGCGTTCAGCGGCGTACTGGCCTACATCATCCTCTGGATAGTTATGCCGCAGCGCTGACACGCACGCATTGCAGCCCGCGAATGAAACAAAACCGCACTCTGGCGCATCAATTGTGCAAAAATATTCATTATCAATGAAGAAAGGGCTTTCTTTATTTTCGGAAGAACGAATTTTTCAGTAACTTTGCACTGTTTTTCAGAATATAAACAATAATAACAGATAAAAGAACAATGATTAATTCACAAGACATCAAGATGGGAACATGCATCCGTATGGATGGCAAACTGTTCTTCGTCATCGACTTTCTTCATGTAAAGCCGGGTAAGGGTAACACTTTCATGCGTGTAAAGCTGAAGAACGTTGTGGACGGCCGTGTGCTGGAGCGCCGCTTCGACATCAGCGAGAAGCTTGAAGACGTGCGCGTGGAGCGCCGCCCCTACCAGTACCTTTACAAGGAGGGTGAGGACTATATCTTCATGAACCAGGAGACTTACGACCAGATTCCAATCGCTCACGACCTCATCACTGGCGTTGATTTCATGAAGGAAAGCGATGTCATCGAGGTGGTGTCAGACGCTTCCAACGAGACAGTGCTCTTCGGTGAAATGCCGGTGAAGACCAACTTGCGCGTGACACACTCTGAGCCGGGCATCAAGGGCGATACCGCCACAAACACACTGAAGCCCGCAACACTCGAGACAGGCGCGGAAATCCGTGTTCCTCTCTTCGTGAACGAGGGCGACCTCGTGCAGGTTGATACACGCGACGGAAGCTACCTGCAGCGCGTGAAGGAGTAATACGATATAAAATAAAAGGCAAAAGAGTAAAAAAGTAAAAAGCATTGGGGATGACATTCCTTGTCTGTCCGCAACATTGCTTTCTGCTTTTTTACTCTTTTCTTTTTTCGCCCTCCTGCGCTTGCGTCCTCCTCCCTTCACCTATTCACTCGTTTTCTTTATTACTCTAACGCAATGAAATACAGCTTTATAGTCCCCGTATATAACCGTCCCGACGAAGTGGACGAACTCCTTGACAGTCTTACGCGCCAGACCCTCACCGGATTTGAGGTGATAGTGGTGGAGGACGGGTCGGCAGTGCCGTGTGCCGAGGTGTGCCGGAAGTATGCCGACAGGCTCGACCTGCACTATTTCGACAAGCCCAACAGCGGTCCCGGACAGAGCCGCAACTACGGAGTGGAGCGCGCACTGGGCGAGTATGTCATCATTCTCGACAGCGATGTGGTGCTGCCCGAGGACTATCTGCAAGCCGTCGACGACGAGCTGCGCCGCTCGCCGGCCGATGCTTTCGGCGGACCCGACAGCGCCCATTCCTCGTTCACCGACACGCAGAAAGCCATTTCCTATTCCATGACATCGTTCTTCACAACAGGAGGAATACGCGGAGGTAAGAAGAAACTCGACAAATTCTATCCACGTTCGTTCAATATGGGCGTGCGCCGCGAGGTCTATCAGCGCCTCGGCGGATTCTCACGGATGCGTTTCGGCGAGGACATCGACTTCAGCATACGCATCTTCAAGGCCGGATGCCGCTGCCGATTGTTCCCCGAAGCGTGGGTATGGCACAAGCGGCGCACCGACTTCCGCAAGTTCTTCCGTCAGGTATATAACAGCGGTATCGCACGCATCAACCTCTATAAGAAGTATCCCGAATCGCTGAAACTCGTCCATCTGCTGCCTATGGTGTTCACCGTCGGCGTGCTTTCCATGCTCGTTCTCGCCCTCGTGCTGCTTCTGGCGTGCCCCCTCTGCGCGTGGTTCCCGCTCCTTCCGCTGCTCCTTTACGCCCTCATCATCCTCGCCGACTCGTCCCGTCAGAACCACAGTATGCGTATAGGCGTGCTCAGCATCGTCGCCGCCTACACGCAGCTCATGGGCTACGGCTTCGGCTTCATCAATGCCTGGTGGAAGCGTTGCGTGTGCGGCAGGGACGAATTTGCGGCATTTGAAAAGACATTCTACAAATGAGCAACATCACAATAGCCCGCTGGGCTGAGGAGGACAGGCCTCGCGAGAAACTCATGCAGAACGGTCCCGGCGTGCTGAGCGACTCCGAACTACTCGCCATACTCATAGGGTCGGGCTCCACAAAGGAGAGCGCCGTGTCGCTCATGCAGCGCATTCTCGCCGACTGCGGCAACAATCTCAACACGCTCGGCAAGATGTCGCTGCACGAACTAATGTGCTACAATGGTATAGGCGAGGCCAAGGCGGTGACGATACTTGCCGCCTGTGAACTCGGAAAGAGGCGTCATGCCACTCCGGCGGCGGTGCGGCCCGACCTCGGTTCGGCTTCGGCAGCCTACGACTACATGCTGCCCAAGATGCAGGACCTTGATGTGGAAGAGGCATGGGTGCTGCTTATGAACCAGCGTTTCCATCTTGTCAAGGCGGTACGGCTGTCGCATGGCGGACTATCGGAGACCGCCGTCGATGTGCGTATAGTCATGCGTGAGGCCATACTGGCAGGTGCCACGGTGCTGACGCTGTGCCACAACCATCCCAGCGGCAACTGCCGGCCGAGTGGCGACGACGACCGTCTGACGCAGAAGATAAGGAAAGCGTGCGAGACCATGCGCATTTACATGGCCGACCATATCATCGTCACCGACGGATGCTATTACAGTTACGCCGAAGAAGGGCGGCTGTAATGGCGGAAGTGCGGTGTCTCCGGAATCCGACAATGATGAATATGAAAAGCAAAGATATTGTTTCCCTCTGCCGGCGGGTGCTTCTCCTGCCGGCATTAGTGTTTCTGTCGCTCGCCGTTGTGCCCCTTGCGGCACATTCGGCGGCACCTGGTCACGACAATGCCCGGTGGGTAAACCCGATGATTGGCACCGCCCTCAGCGACGCACCCACGCTTTGGGGCAACTATGGCGGCACTTATCCGGGTGCCGTTTCGCCGTGGGGTATGGTACAATTGTCGCCCGAAACGAGTACACGCCCGTCGGAAAAGGGCTACTATTACTCCGACAAATCCATACTGAAGTTTACTTGTCTGGGTCACAACAGCGGCTATCCCAACGGCTCGGCAGGCTCTCTTGATGTCATATTCATGCGTGGTGCGTGCAGCGAGATGCCTTCTTCGTATGCTGGCAGAGCCTTCAGCCACTCCGCAGAAGAGGCACAACCGGGATATTACCGCGTGCGTTTCGACGACGGCGACGAGGTGGCTCTGACGGCGGCGACCCATGCCGGGATAATGAAATACAGTACAGCAAGTGCCACAACAACGCTTGTCGTGTGTCGGGGCGGTGCTGTCAGCGTCGTCACGCCGTCCGAAGTGCATTGTGAAAAGAGTCACACCGTGTTCACTTTCTCGCATCCCATGACCTCACACACGCTTCGTGGCGACACCCTCTACGCACAGTTTGACACGCGGTCGCCGCTTGAAGTGAGGCTTTCGGTGTCGTCGTCGGGCTTCATGCAGAGCAAAGCTAATGGCGAAGCACAACTTGCCGGCAGTGATTTCCAGTCTGTTCGCCGCCGTGCTTACGCCGATTGGCAGCGCGAACTGCAGTGCGTCGATATTGAAGGGGCTGACGAAAGTCTGATGCGGAAGTTCTACACCGCCCTCTATCACGCCATGCTCATGCCGTGCAATACAGCCGATGTGGGTTGCAAGCCGCATTATTCGGGTTTCTCACCGTGGGACACTTTCCGCACGCTGCACCCTCTTCTGGCGTTGCTTAAGCCAGAGGTGCAGGCTGATATTGTCGATGCCATGATGGCAGACTATGCCCGTCACGGTGCATTGCCAAGAGGTCCGATGACGGGTTACCATGCCATTCCGATACTTCTCGATTCTTATATAAAAGGTGTCTCGCGCCATTCCGCCGCCGACATCTATTCCGCCTGCCGCCGTTCGTGTGACAGGATGCTGCGCGGTGAGGCTGTCCGGCAATACATGCAGCAGGGATATGTGGGTGCAAGTGAGGAGCAATCGGTGAGTATCACGGCGGAACTCGCCTACGACGACTGGGCGATGATGCGTCTGGCACAACTCTGCGGCGACACGGCTGAGGCTGCGGTTTATGCCGGCCGTGCCTTGAATTATGCCCATCTGTGGGATGCCGCGACGCTCTTCATGCTTCCGCGCGACGGCAATCGCCGTCTGCGTCGTTCCGGAGAACTGGGTTATCAGGAGAGCAACAGGTGGACGGCGTCGTTGTTTGCACCTCACAATGTGTTGCATCTCGTAAACCTCAGCGGCGGTGCCAAGAACTTTTCCGACCGCCTGCAACATGCTTTTGCGTCGGGAAACGTGGCGTTCGACAACGAGACGGTGCTCCATTACCCGTGGCTTTATGTGTGGAGTCGCCGCCCGGAACTTGCCGTGCAGCGTGTAAGGACCATCGCTGCGGACTGCTACGGCGACACGCCCGGAGGCATTCCGGGCAACGACGACCTCGGTTCCATGTCGAGTTGGCTGGCTTTTTCCGTTATGGGTCTGATGCCGGTATGTCCCGGTACTGATGAATATGTGATTGTTCCGCCAATGGCAGAAGCGGTGACGATACACCTTTCCGATGGCAAAACGATGCGCATCACGGGTGGGGTGGAGCACGAACAGGTGTTCATGCCGCAACCGTTGCTTAACGGTCGCTCGCTCAACCGCTGTCATATCACGCACGCAGAACTTATCTCCGGCGGCACATTAAGCTATGACCGGCACACCGCTCTCGATGCCTCTGCCATGCAGTTGCCTTACTCTTTGAGCGAAGGCGTGCCGCAGTTCAGTGTGACGGCAGATGTGAAAGTTCCTCTGCGTGTGCGTCCCGATGAGAAAATTGCTTTGCCCGTCCGTGTCAGCAATAGCGGTGCCGAGGGTGTATGTGTAGTTGCCTTGACTTGCGATGGCGACACTGTGGCGTGCAGAAATGTGCTCGTGGGTGCCGGCGAAAGCGTTGCCGACACGCTCGTTTGCCGTCTTTATGCCGAGGGTCGTCGCACACTGCGGCTTGCAGAACACGCCATTCCCGTGCGTGTCGTGCCATCGACGAAGAGCGCGCCGCGCCTGCGCTGTACGGCTGTGGGCGTGAATCCGGTGATAAGGAAGGGTGAATCCCTTGCTGTCAGAGCAGCGGTGAAAAACGTGAGTGGTAAGTTTTATGCAAAGAATGTGCCTGTCTGTATGGGCGACCGCCATTCTGTCGCTATACAGGTGGCACTTAGTCCGGGTGAAGAACGTGTGTATTCCGTTGTGCTGCCAGCTGTCGATGTCGTGGGAATGCACACGGTGAGCGTGCTCGGTGTCACGGAAAAGGTGAAGGTCTATGCCGACACTCTGTCTGCCACTGTGCTTGATGTGAACTTTGCCGACGGTTTCGCCGCCGACATTTCGGGCTTCGGCAACGACGGCCGCTGCTTCGGTCCGCTCTCATGGGACGGCGGCGCACTCGTCACGACGACCGATGCGTATGTGGAATTTCCAGCCTCGGCGAGTCTGATGCACCCCTATCAGGAGTTCACCATGCTCACATGGGTGCGCCCTTCGCGCACCGACGGCAAGGGCTACATCGACTTCTTCACCAAGGGCGACTACAATGTGCTGAAGGTTCAGGGCGGCGACCGCCTCGGATTCTTCGCCGGCGGTTGGGGAAGGGGCGAGTGTGAGTCGGCTCTTCCAGCCGATTGGTACGAGCGTTGGCACCTTGTTGCCGGCGTGTGCACCCGTGGAAGCATAAGAATCTACATCGACGGACGCCTCAAACAGACCGTCCCCGTGCAGGGAACGGTGGCTGCAAGCGAGATGCAGTGGAACCTCGGCCGCAACGCCGAAATGCCATATTCGCGCTTCGGCAACATGAGTTTCCGGGCGACACGCATCTATGCCGCCGCACTGTCCGACGCGATGATTATGCGGATTTACCGTCGGCAGCATCCCGATTCTTGCCCGAAGGAGCCATAAAAGTGCAGTCCTTTCCACGCTTTATTCAATATTTTTCCTTAAATTTGCACTTAGTGACATTATACATGTCACACACACTTTATTGCAAAGACTTATGACACAGGAAGAAAAGACTCAGATAGAAGAGCGCATCGTCGATGTGCTCAAGACCGTATATGACCCCGAAATACCCGTAAACATCTACGACCTCGGTCTCATCTACAAGATTGATGTGCAGGACGACGGCACCGTGGACATCGACATGACATTCACCGCGCCCTCATGTCCTGCTGCCGACTTCATACTTGAGGACGTGCGCCAGAAGGTAGATTCGCTCGACAAGGTGCATTCTGCCAACGTGAACCTCGTGTTCGAGCCCGTATGGGACCAGAGCATGATGACCGAGGAGGCGCGTGTCGAATTGGGTTTCGAGTAACCCCCGGCAGCACTTGCGCCCTGCTGCACTGCCGCAGCCATCCATCATTCCACACTCAACACTCAACATCAGTTATGAAGAACGTTTATTTCCTAAGCGACGCCCACCTCGGTTCGTGGGCGATAGACCACAGCCGCACGCAGGAGCGGCGGCTTGTAAGGTTCCTTGACTCCATAAAAACCAAGGCACGCGCCATATATCTGCTTGGCGACATGTTCGATTTCTGGTACGAATACCGCTATGTCGTGCCCAAAGGCTACACGCGCTTCCTCGGAAAAATATCCGAACTCACCGACATGGGCGTAGAAGTGCACTTCTTTACGGGCAACCACGACATCTGGACCTACGGCTATCTGCACGACGAATGCGGCATGACGGTACACACAAAGCCGGAGACAGTGGAGATTTACGACAAGGTGTTCTACCTCGCGCACGGCGACGGGCTGGGCGATCCCGACACGCGCTTCAAGTTCCTGCGCCGCATATTCCACAGCCGTACGTGCCAGACGCTGTTCAGTTCGCTGCATCCGCGCTGGGCGTTGTGGCTCGGAATGTCGTGGGCAAAGCACAGCCGCATGAAGCATGCCGAGGCCGGCGAACCCGTGTATATGGGCGAGCACAAGGAGTTTCTCGTGCAATACACCAAGGCTTACATGAAGAGTCACCCCAACATCGACTTCTTCATCTACGGACACCGCCACATAGAACTCGACCTTTACCTCTCCAAGAAGACACGCATGATGATTCTGGGCGACTGGATTACGCAGTTCACCTACGCTGTCTTCGACGGCGAGCACATGTTCCTTGAGGAGTATGTGGAAGGCGAAAGTCAGCCATAGCAGGCACCGCCCCGTCGCGACGCTGCCGCCCCCGTTTTACAAACAAGGCTTCTTTGCACTCCAAAGAAGCCTTGTTTGCGTTGTAAAGAAGCCTTGTTTGGAGTGCAAAGAAGCCTTGTTTTGAAAAGGTGGAAATACAGTTGAAAAACGAAGTCTTTTTGTTGTCGTTTTAGCCGGCATTAGGGTGATGTGTCAAGGTGAAACTTGTCGGAAGTCAGGCTTCGCCGGAAGTCGTTCATCGTTTCCGCGGCATCTGCGTCATAAGTGCCTCTATCGCGTCGCGCACTTTCTTTATGGGCTGCGCAAACACGAGGTAGGCGTGCTGTCCCTGCGGGTCGTCCGTCCATTTGTTGTTGCCCTTGCCGTCCACCGTCATGTGTCCGTGACGGAGTGTGAACCACGGGGCTGCGCCGCGTATTGCTACGAGTGCCGCCGTCTGGTCCCAACTGTCGCGGCCGTGCGGACGGTCGTCCTCCGAGAGGGCGAGCGTGTAGGCGGCCTTTATGGGGTTTGCGCTGATGTCGCCGGGCAGGTCGCGCACGGCGTTGCCCGTGAATATCTCCGATCCTATCTCCCATCCGCTGAATATTATCGGCGTGGGCCATTCGTCGGCGACGGTGCGTGCTGCGTCGGCATCCCAATACACGTTGAACTCGTAGCCGTTGGGGAATGCGCCCGCCATCGACACGAGCAGCTTCACTTTCTTGGCGACAAGGTCCTTGCCGGAGAGCTTGCTCCAGCGGTCGGGAGCAGATGCAAGCAACGCCTTGAGGTTGCTGAAGAAGCCCAGAGTGCATATCGTCACGCTGCCGTCGGGCTGCCGGCTGAGCACACGACGGTAGGTCTCCACTGCCGACGGGGCACAGGCGGTGGAGTCGGTGGCGTGGGCGAAGTGCGAAACAAGGTAGCCCGGCCAGTCGGTGCGGAGCATACTTGTGGTGAGCCGTGGCGCCGAATAGCCCTTGGGAGCACCCACGGGGATGTCCTTGCGGCCGTACCACCCGTTGATTACCTCTATGCACGGCACCACACGCGCATCGGTGTTGCACGCGACGGTGGCGAGAATCTTCGTTTCGCCATTGTCGGCGAGGGCATGCATGAGTGCCATCGCCCCCACATCGTCGTAGTCGGGACCTATGTCGGTGTCGAGAATGAGGTTCACGGGACGCTGTCCTGCCGTGCCGGCATGGACTGCCGCCAGCGGAAAGAGGGCGGCGAAAAGTGCAAAAGCGATTGTTCGTATCATAGTTTTTAGCATTATAAGTTAGTGTGGCAAATTTACGCATTTTCTTTCTTACGGCGGCATCGTGACGCAACAAATTCTGCTTCTGCCTGACAAATGACCGGTTTGGGTTGAAATGTGGCTTATGATTTCTTCTCAGATAATTGTGCGCACAAAAAAAAACGAGAATGTGTCAAAAAGTGAAACTGCCGGAGTCTGGTCTCGCCGTGACTCCTGTTTCTGACACATTCTCGTTATCAGTGATTCCTGCCTGACGCTTATTCGTGCTTGTCGGCAATGGCCTGTTTGATGAGAGCTTCAAGCTCTTCGCAGAGTTCGGGGTTGTCTTTGAGCAGCGACTTGGTGGCGTCGCGGCCCTGTGCGAGCTTGCTTCCGCTGTACGAATACCACGAACCGCTCTTCTGTATGATGCCGTACTCCACGCCGAGGTCCACAATTTCGCCTATCTTCGAGACGCCCTCGCCGAACGTTATCTCGAATTCAGCCTTGCGGAACGGTGGCGCCACCTTGTTTTTCACCACCTTCACGCGCACCTGGTTGCCTATCACCTGATCGCCGTCCTTGATGCTTGTCACGCGGCGTATGTCGAGACGCACGCTGGCATAGAACTTCAGTGCGTTGCCGCCCGTCGTCGTTTCGGGGTTGCCGAACATCACGCCGATTTTCTCGCGGAGCTGGTTGATGAAGATACACGTTGTGTTGGTCTTCGAAATGGTGCTTGTGAGCTTGCGCAGGGCCTGCGACATGAGTCGCGCCTGCAGTCCCACTTTGTTGTCGCCCATGTCGCCTTCTATCTCAGCCTTGGGTGTAAGGGCTGCCACCGAGTCGATGACGATGATGTCGATAGCTGATGAACGGATGAGCTGGTCGGCTATTTCAAGAGCCTGTTCGCCGTTGTCGGGCTGTGAAATCCACAGGTTATCGACATCGACGCCGAGCTTTGCGGCATAGAAACGGTCGAAAGCGTGCTCGGCATCGATGAATGCTGCAATGCCTCCCTGCTTCTGTGCCTCCGCAATGGCGTGTATGGCGAGAGTCGTCTTACCCGACGATTCCGGGCCATAAATCTCTATTATGCGTCCTTTCGGGTAGCCTCCCACGCCGAGAGCGGCGTCGAGGGCGATGCTTCCCGTAGGAATCACTTCGACATTCTCTATCTTCTCGTCGCCGAGTTTCATGATAGAGCCTTTGCCGAAGTCCTTTTCTATCTTCGACATCGCTGCCTGAAGGGCTTTGAGTTTGCCCTCCTGCGCAAGCGACATTTCTTCTGATTTTGCCATAAGTTGGGTTTTGAATATTGAGTGTTTAATGTTGAAAGGTCGCGGCAGTGCCGCAATTCGTGGTGCCGGGTGTTACAGTTCTATATCCACATTGAACTTCTCGTGCCAGGGCAGACCCTGCTTGTTGAGCTGTTCCATGAATGGATCGGGATCGAACTCCTCGACGTTCCACACGCCGGGCTTGCGCCACAGACCCTTGAAGAACATCATCGCACCGATCATTGCCGGCACGCCGGTGGTGTAGCTCACGCCCTGCATGCCGGTCTCCTTGTAGGCGGCTTCGTGCGAGCAGTTGTTATATACATAGTAGGTCTGTTCCTTTCCGTCCTTGATTCCGCGTATGCGGCAGCCGATGGAAGTCTGTCCTTCGTAGTTTTCGCCGAGGTCCTGCGGGTTGGGCAGCACTGCCTTGAGGAACTGCAAAGGCACGATTTTCACATTTACCTTCTTTGTCGGGTCGTCGGCGAGCGGTGCCTCGTAGGTGATTTCGTCGATGCGCGACATGCCGAGGTTCTGTATGCAGTCGAGATAGGTGAGATACTGCTGTCCGAAGGTCATCCAGAAGCGTGCGCGCTTGATGGTGGGATAGTTCTTCACGAGGCTCTCTATCTCCTCGTGGTGGAGCAGATAGCTTTCCTTCGGACCTATTTCCGGGTAGTTGAGCGGCTTGTGTATTTCGAGCGGAGCGGTCTCCACCCATTTGCCGTCTTCCCAGTAAAGTCCCTTCTGTGTGATTTCGCGGATGTTGATTTCCGGGTTGAAGTTGGTGGCGAAAGCCTTGTGATGGTTGCCGGCGTTGCAATCGACGATGTCAAGATACTGTATTTCGTCGAAGTGATGCTTGGCAGCATAGGCTGTGAAGATGCTTGTCACGCCGGGGTCGAAACCGCAGCCGAGGATGGCGGTAAGCCCTGCTTCCTCGAAACGCTTCTTGTAAGCCCACTGCCATGAGTACTCGAAGTGGGCCTCGTCCTTGGGTTCATAGTTGGCAGTGTCGAGGTAGCTGCATCCGCATGCGAGGCACGCTTCCATGATGGTAAGGTCCTGATAGGGCAGGGCGAGGTTGATGACCAGCTCTGGCTTGTAGTCGTTGAAGAGTGCTTTCAGCTGCTCCACATCGTCGGCATCCACTTGTGCCGTCTTGATGTTGGGGTTGCCGATGGCCTCGACAATGCGGTCACACTTCGACTTCGTGCGGCTTGCTATCATGAAGTCGGTGAAAACATCAGCGTTCTGGGCTATCTTGAACGCTGCAACGGTAGCGACGCCACCGGCGCCAATCATTAATACTTTTCCCATTGTTTGTCTTGATATTGTTGTTGTTTGTTTTTTTTTTTTGTTGTCTGTCGGTGCTTGGTTGCTGAGGCCTTGAGGCTTGCTGCGGAGTGGGTGGAGTACTGTCGTCAGAGCTCTTCGCCCTTTATTCCCAGCGCATTCATGAGCGAATAGCCGAGAATCTCCTGCCGGAAGTTGCCGCCGGGCATAGGCTGCATGGCGAAGACGGTGACGCGTTTCTCGTCGTCCACATCGCGGAGCGTGTGGCGCAGGGCGTCGTAGAGTCCGGGACGCTCGGCGTTCGGGACTATCATCACGCGCTGTACATCCTTATGGTTGCACACGGTGGAGACGATGTCGAGGAAGAAGTCGTCGTGCTTCACCACTTCTTCCACGGGGTAGGAACTGATGATGAACTCGCCGAGGTGGTCGTTGAAGGCCTTGGCGTTGAGTTCCTGCTCGTAGTTTCCGGGCGTGAAGTTGTCGAGTGCCGCCTTGTCCTTGGAGTGTACGAGAATCACCTGTGTCTCGCTTGCGTCCTTGCCGTCAGTGCTTTCCGACTTGCGCATTCCGCCGTCGAGGGCTATGCAGTCTATCCATCGTGCCGTGTCGGCTTTGGGTATGCGTCGTCCGAGCATCCGCTCGAAGTTCACTATGAGGTCGAACGCTACGGAGTCGATGTAGTCGCCATCGGCAACTATCACGTTCGCGCTCCATTTCGTGCTGTTGAATTCTTCGATGTTCATAGCTGCAAAGATATGAAAAATAATTCAAGAATCCTACGGAATTATTGAATTTTGAGTTTTTGTTTTGGTCGGTGTGTGTGGCTGCGGCCTGCGGCAATGGCTTTGTCGGTCGGGAAAAGAAAATCAGGACTTGGAATGGAAAGAAAACAGGCAGGCGTCCGGGCGGATGGGTTGGAAAAGTGAAATATTAGCGTGTCCCATAAAAACCTAAAGTATGAAATTCGGGAAAAACTTGTGTTTTGCCTTGGTTTCCGGCCTTTTTCCCTGCCTGTTTGTGTGTTTCTGAAACTCCCGTCCTGCCGCTTTGTGGCAGGACGGGAGGTGCCTTTATGTGTAATTCATGGCGTTGTGATAGATTATTGCGTGTAATTCATGGTCTTTGGATGATACTACCAAATCTTATTCGTATCCGGGGTTGTTCTTGACAACGCCGCCTGATTCAGTGATTACCCTTGGCGGAATCGGGAACAGCACCATGTGGTCCTTTGCGGGGAATCCGCGTTTAAGGCCGGTCTCGATGTATTTGCCGAAGCGTATGAGGTCCTCGCGTCGCCAGCCTTCCCAATAAAGTTCTCGTCCGCGTTCTGCAAGCAGGAACTCATTGAACTTCTCCTTGCTCGACAGGACATCTGCCGGGATGGTGGATGTCGTGCCGGCACGGTCGGTTATCTGCTTCACATAGTTCAAGGCCTCCTGCGAAGGGCCGTTGAGGTTGTTGAGAATCTCCGCCATACTGAGCAGCACGTCGGCGTAACGGCATACTACGAGTGGAATGTCGCCAGCCATCATGCGGTCCTTGTCATAGAAGTATTTCACTACGATTGCACCGTACATGAGGCGTGTACCCTTGTCGCCGTTGCGTGTTTTAAGTTTGCCGTCAGTGCCATCGTAATGGTCTGATATACCGGCCTTGCGCTTGTCGCAGTCGGCGAATGTGTCGTAGAACTCCCAAGGCATCTGCAATACGCCCCAGCATGGGTTCACTTCCTGTCCGCATACGTTCGAGCAGTCAGGCGGAATGGCATAGAAGAACCATTCGTTACCCATCTGCGGGCCGCTTGGTACGCTCCATATATTCTCGTTGTTCTCCTCCTGGTTGAACACGTCGAAGTAGTTGTCGGCAAGAGAGTAGCCCATGGTCATGAGTTTCTTGGCGTATGTCAGGGCCTTGTCCCACTGATGGTCGTTCATGTAAAGCTTCATCAGCAGCATGTTGCAGAGTCCCTTGTTCACGCGTCCCCAGTTGCTTGTGCCGTTGGTTTTGTCGTAAAGATACGGCATTGCTTCTTCGAGATCCTTCGTCATCTGTGCGAAATAGACTTCCTTTGTCGGGCGCGGTTCATACTTTACCTCGTCTATCTTGCTCGGGTCGGTAGTGAAAGGCACCGGGCCGTAAAGGTCGTAGAAGTGGAACATAAGCCATCCGCGGAGACATTTCGTCTCTGCAACGAGTTGGTTTCGTGTCTGTTCCGAGATGCCGGTCATGTGGTCGATGGCATCAAGAATCTTCGTGCATCGTGTGATGTTGCGGCTGTTTGTGTAGGTGGAATAAGTGTCCAATGCGCTGCCCCATGCGAATTCTTGCCATCCATGTTTCTCCAGACTGAAGCATTCATCGGTGGTCTGTGTGCTCAGTCCCCACCATCCTTCGCCTGTACCGAAGATAGGCCATGCCCACACTCCGTTGATGCTGCTGTTGTCCACACCGCCGGAGTTGCACTTGAAGTTGCCGTAAATACCTGTAATCAATAACCGTGCGTCCTCCTCGGTCTGTGGGAAGTTAGAGTCAGAGAGGCTCGAATAGACCTTTGAATCGAGGTCGCAAGAGGTGAGAGCCGATACCGCCATGACAGCAACGCACGCATATTTTTTAATGAAATTTTTCATGTTATTCTTCTTTTTTAGAGTTTAGAATGTGATGTTTACTCCGAATACCATTGTGAACGGAATCGGGAAAGGAGCTGCGTTCTGCTCCATTTCCGGGTCAAGACCGTCGTAATTGCTGAGGAGAAGCGTGTTCTGCAAATCTACATACACCTGTGCATTCTGTCCGAGCCGGTTGTCGCGCAGCCAGTTGCGTGGCAGATCGTATGTGACTTTGATGTTCTTGAATCGCCAGTAGCTTACGTTCTTCAGGTGGAAGTCGTCGGCTCCCGACTTGTTGTTGTTTCTGGTGATGTCGGTGGCGATACCTGTCCATGTGCCGTTCGGGTTGAATGATGTCCACACTTCGTAGGCTTTCACGCTTGTATTGGTGCGTCCGCTGCACAGATCGCGGAATATCCAGTTGTCGTAACGCTTCTGGTTGATGCGTCCGTAGGTGTCGATGTCGAGTGTGATGTTCTTCCATCGCAGACTTGTTCCGAGTCCGAAGTTCAGCATTGGTTCGGAGTTGCCGAAGTAGATGATGTCCTTGTCGTCGAGCACGCCGTCGCCGTTCTGGTCAACATACTTCTTGTTGCCAGGGAAGGCTTCGGGCTGCAGCACCTTGCCGTTGGACTTGTATGCTCTCACTTCGTCAAGCGAATGGAAGATACCGTTGGTCTCCCAGCCGTAAAGCGGCGACATTACGCCTTTCGGATCCACCCAGTCGGCGAGCGAAACTTCCGGGTTGCGCTCCACCCAGTATGAGCGGTTGTGGCTGAAGTTCATGTATGCCGACCATTCGAAGTCCTTCTTCTGCATGATGATTCCCTTCAGTGCGAACTCGAAACCGGCGCTTCGTGTGGAACCGATGTTCTTTGCATAGCGTGCAACGACGTCGGAACTTGGCAGCGACGCGAAGTCGAGCAGGTCCTTGGCGGTGCGTACATAGTAGTCGAAGCTACCTGAGAGGCGGTCGTTGAGGAGCGAGAAGTCGAGTCCGACATTCACTGTCACGTCGGTTTCCCACTTCAGGTCCTTGTTGCCTTTCTGCAACTGTACGACGCCTTTGTTGAATGCTCCGCCGAAATAGTAGTGTGCGCCGGTGGCTGTTCCGTAGGTGGTGAGGCTGTAGTTGCCGCCGGTGAGGATGCTTTCGTTACCTGATGTACCGACACCGGCACGCAGTTTCAGGAAGTTCACCCATGTGGCGTTCTTCATGAAGTTCTCTTCGGAGATGGTCCATGCAGCGGAAACTCCTGGGAACCAACCCCATTTGTGGTTCTCGGCGAACACCGAGCTGCCGTCGTTACGGAATGTGGCGCCGATGGTGTAACGGTCCATGTAGGAGTAGTTCAGGCGTCCGAAGAACGAGAGTTTGTTGCGTTCCCAGCGTCCGGAGTTGTACAGTGTCTGGCTTACATCGGATGTGATCTGCAGATAGTTGTTCTCCAGTGCGTCAGTCGGGAAGTTGAATGCCGTCACGCTGAAGTTGTTGCCGGAGGTCTTGTAGTAACCAGTTCCGACCACGGCATTCAGACGGTGCTTTCTGCCGAACATCTTGTCGAGTGTGAGGTATTCCTCCACTCCGTAGTTGTTGTTATAGGTCGAGCTGTAACCTCCATAGTTCTTCTGTATCTGTTTTGCCAGACGTGCCTTTTCAGGAGAGAATACATCGCGCATTTCGTCGGTGCGGTCCACGGATAGCTGCATGTTGGCTTTGAGGAAGGGCAGTATCTGCAATTCCAGGTTCGGTGCGAACATGAGTCGCTTTGTGGTTGTCTTGTCCTTCATGTACGAGAACTTCAGCGGGTTGGCTGTGAGTGCGTTCTCCGGCAGTGTGAGGTCGCCGTTCTCGTCGGTGAGGGGCAGACGCGGCGAGAAGTAGAGTGCTGCGTTTGTCTGGTTTGCCTCGTTTTGGTTGGCACGCCAGTGTCCTGACGACGGGTTGTCGGCATTCATGATGGTGTACATGGAGTTGAGGTTGAGCTTCAGACGGCGGTTGAAGCGTGCTTCCATGTTGAAACGTCCGCTGAAACGCTGCAGGTCGGTTGTCTTAAGGATTGACTTCTGGTCGAAATAGTTGAGTGAGGCGTAGAACTTGAAGTTCTCGCTTCCTGCTGTCATCGACACGTTGTGGTTGTGTATGAGACCTGTGCGCTTGATGCTGTTGAAGTGGTTGTAGGTCTTTGCGTTTGCTATTTCTTCAGCGGTGTAGTTGTCTGTCCATCCTGTGGCAGGTGCCGGAGTGTCGCCGTAAGGCGCATAGCGGTTGTTGAAGAGCCACTCTTCTTTCATTGCCTGGTTGGAAAGGGTCATGTACTGCTGTGCGTTGAGCATGTCGAAATACTTCTTCACGCCCTGTACTGACAGTGAGGCGCTGTATGTCACGCGTGGCTTTCCTGCCTGTCCCTGCTTTGTCGTGATGATGATGACGCCGTTGGCTGCCGACGAACCGTAGATGGCTGTTGCCGAAGCGTCCTTGAGTACGTCGATTGATGCGATGTCGTTAGGGTTGAGTGTTGCCAGCGGACTGCGGTCGGAACCGTCGCGCAGGGCGAAACCCATCATTTCGGTAGGACCGAGTTTGCTTGCCTTGTTCGACTCACTGCTTATCACAACGCCGTCGATTACATAGAGCGGGGCGTTGGAGCCGTTGGGCGAAAGTGCGCCACGGATGTTCACCGACATGCCGGTGCCAGGCTGTGCGGAGTTCTGCGATATGTTGAGACCTGCCACCTTGCCTTGCAGAAGGTTGTCGGCGCTCACTGCGTTGGGGGCTTCAATGTCCTTGGCCTTTACTGATGCGATGGCTCCCGTGAGCGTTTTCTTGATCTGCGAACCGTAACCCACTACTACCACTTCGTCGAGGTCGCGTCCCTGTTCGGTGAGTACTACGGAGATGTCGCTCTTGCCGCCCACATTGACTGTGGACTGTGCGAAGCCTACATACGACACATTCAGGCGGTCGCCGTTAGCCGCATCGATGGTGAAGTTGCCGTCGATGTCGGTCACTGCGGCGCGGCTGGTGCCTTCCACGCGTATCGTCGCTCCGATGATAGGTTCGCCCTTGGCGTCGCGGACATGTCCTTTCACGCGTTTTTCCTTCTGTTGTGCGGCTGTGCCTTGACTGTGTTTCTCAGCTGACTTATAGACGACTATGCTTTTCCCTTTGATGGTGTAGTCGAGGTTCTGTCCTGAGAGTACCTGTGCGATGGCGCCGTTAAGGTCGGTGGCATCGACACTGACATTGCGGTTTACATCTACATCGCCCGTTTCATAAACGAAGGAGTAACCGCTCTGCTGTCTGATTTCGGTCATGGCCTTCTTCACGGTGGTGTGTCCGATTCTCGTTTTCAGACTACCAGCAAAGACGGCGGCGTTGCCTAACATCAGCGCGAGTGCGATGGTCAATGTTCTTTTTCTCATGTTTGGTTATTTTTGGTAAATAATTATTAGGTAGGTTTTTAATCCTTATCTTGTCGCTTCGTGTTTGCTTTTACCTTATTTCCACTGTCGAACCCTTTACGGTGTATGTCAGGTTGTTGGTGGCGGCGAGTGCCTCAAGCACGTCGGTGAGCGAGCATATACGGAGGTTGAACTCGCCGTTGAAGTGCAGGTCTTCGGCGTTTCTGCCTTTCAGGAGTATTGTCGCTCCGTAGGCGCGGCTGAGTATGCCGGCTATTTCCTGCATCGACTGTCCCGTGAGCTTCACTGTTCCCGTGCGCCACTGGTAGGGATTCTCTGCCGGCGACGGCTCTATGCTGACTCTGCCCGTCGCCTTGTCGAGTCGGGCGGTGTAGCCTTTGCTTACCGTGTGTGCGCCGGAAGTGTCGCCCCGTGCGTCAATTCCCACGGCTCCTTCGGTGACACACACCGTCGCTTCGTTGTCGTCGGCGTAGTCGCTGAGGTCGAACTCGGTGCCAATGTCGCTTACGGTGGTGCTGCCGGTGGTCACGGTCATGGGCATTTTGTCGTCGTGTGCCACGATGAAGTAGCCCTGTCCCTCGAGCCTTATCTTGCGGTCGGCGATGCCATAGCCTTGCGAATAGGTGATGCGCGAGCCGGAGTTGAGGTTCACTGTCGTGCCGTCGGGCAGCGTTACGGTGGCAGTAGAGCCGGCAGGAGCGGATGCCGTGAGCGTGCCGTACGTCGCTTTGGCGCCGATGCCGCTTTCGTATGCCGTGATGCCGGTGATGACAAGCAGCACTGCCACGGCTGCCGCCGCTGCCCACCAGCGCAATGTGCGCCGTCGCGGAGTGCCGCTGTCGTCCTGCTCATCGCGTATGCGTGAGAGAAAACGCATGAAGGCAGCTTCGGTGTCGATGCGGCATGTGCCTGCCGCAGCTTCCGTTGCCGCCATGATTTCCTCTTCCTCGTGCAGGCGTGCGGCGTTCTCCGGAGAGAGCGCAGCCCAACGGTTGAGTTCGGCGCGTTCTTCGCTGCTGATGAGCTGACCTTCGTTCAGCTTGTCGATGATTTGCTCTATGTGGTCGTTTTTAGTATCCATAAGGGTTTATCTATTAATGAAGACGAAAAAAAACGGGGTGTGGGTAGTGTAGGTATGAAGTTTTTTCAGAAAATCGTTTTTTTCATTGTGAGGCAGTACAGGTCTTACTGGAATATGGGTGGCGTGGGTCCGACGCCCATCCCGTGTGTCTTTCTCCTGGGGTGTGGCGGTTTTTGGGGCGGTCATAGCTCTACTGTCACCATGACGAGTATCGCTGTTATGTATCTGGCGAGGTCGCGCCGCAGCAGCCGCAGGGCGTTCTTGACATGATACTTCACCGTGTTCACGCTCAGTCCCGTCTCGCGTGCGATGTCCTCGTAGCGTTTTCCCTCGATGCGGCTTGCCTTGAACACGGCGCGGCACTGTTCGGGCAGGGCTTCGATGGCACGTGCCACGGCTTCCTCAAGTTCCTTCTCTATGAGTATGCCTTGCGGATGTGAGGTGTCGGTGTAGTTGAGTGTGCGCTCCGTGTCGGCCTTGCCGAGGCTCGACATGCTGTGCTCTGTGCGTGTGCGAAGGCTCTGTAGGTGGTCGGTGCAGCGGTTGCGCACGCTCCGCATGAGGTAGGAACGCAGCGAGGTGGTGATTTCTATGTGGTCGCGTATTTCCCAAATGTGGTATATCACATCATCGACAATGCTCTCTGCCAGCGCATTGTCGTGCAGCAGACGCCCTACATACATGCACAGTGGGGCGTAGTGCTGACTGAAAAGCCAGTGGTAGGCTTGCTCGTTGCCTTCCTTCAATTGCTGGATAAGAAACTGTTCGTCAAAACTCATGATGTATTGTTGTAAAAGGATTTTTATGCTTCGTTGTTTTTTCTCACGCCCTGCATGCCGGGCAGGGATGTGTGCTGGGTGCAGCCTGTTTTTTGCAAAGACAGTGCAAACCGAATGCAATGAAGCTTGCTTCAAATTGCTGAGGTGCAGCCTGTATTCTGCAAAGATATATAAAAATGAAAATCTGTGCAAAAAAAATATGTTTTTTTCTTCCTTTCCTGTCTTTTATTTGCAAGATGGTCTTGTTTTGCTTCGGGGGGGTAGAGCGGATTATGCTGGAAATCAGCAGGTTTTCATATATCTTTTTATTGCTGTCCGGCAAAAAAAACAGAGAATATTGTAGGGTCTGTTATCAAGCAAATTACACTATTTAAGAGTAAAAGAGTAAAAAAGTAAAAAGGTAAAAAGATAGGAGGTCGAGCGTCCCCGCTCGACAACACAAAGCAAGTCTGCTAATTAGGAGTTAGGAATTGTCTGGATGGTGTTGTCGAGCGGGACGCTCGACCTCCTATGGTGCCAATTCATAATTAAGAATTCATAATTCATAATGAAGGTTTGTCGCCAATGTCCCTAACCTTCACGACTATCGGCTTCACCCGACTCTGCCGCTTGCCTGCAAGAACTTCCGGGCTCTTAACTCCTGCCCCCTTGAAGCATTTGGCTTAACTTCTGAATTCTTAACTCCTGTATTCTTAAAACATTTGGCTTAACTTCTGAATTCTTAACTTCTGAATTCTAAAAAACATCATATTCATCGTTTTCAAAACAAGGCTTCTTTATGTTGCAAACAAGTCTTGTTTGTGATGCAAAGAAGGCTTGTTTTGAGTGCAAAGAAGCCTTGTTTGAAAACGGGCGAAATCTTTCTTTGCAATTCTTTGTATGTGGAGTGATTTTTTGTTACATTTGCACTCGTCCGCAGTGAGCGCAGCATGCTTGTGGCAGGGTGTGGCGGCGGAGCGATATTAACAGGAAAACAGCAAATAAGAATGAAACGGATTTTATATATATTTATGGTTTTTGTGGCTGCTGCGGCAGTTTGTTCGCTGACGACGGGGTGCCGCATTCCGCCTCCATGCGAGGATGGCGACACTGTGGCGGCGTGCGAGTTTGAGCCGGAGGACACGGCGGCGAAGGCACGGGCATTGCGTGCGGCGAAGGCGAAGCAGGCTGCGGTGAAGGACAGCGTGGGCTTATATTATATAGGTGAAGGCTCCACACGCACGCATCTGCAACTCGTGTCCTATCCGTCGCGCCGCGATACGGTGGTGTACGGCAAGACGCTTCATGTGCGTGTGAAGGGCAGTGCCGACTTCGGCAAGGTGGTGCGCGTGCAGTTCTATCTGCTCAACGGCAAGGATTCGCTTGTGAGCGGAGTGGAAGAGGCGGCATTTTTGAATTAGGAATTAGATGTTAGGAATTAGGAGTTTGTCGGCTATGCCGATTAGGGAGTTAAGAATTCAGGAGTTAGGAATACAGAAGTTAAGCCAAATGCTTTGCTGACAATAGGAGGTCGAGCGTCTCGCTCGACAGCACTGGGCAGGTCTGTTGCTTGATAATGTTGTCGGGCGAGACGCCCGACCTCCTATGATTCAACCAAAATTATTGTTGTCCTGTAAAAATAAAAAGAGGTTGGACGGGTGTGTCCAACCTCTTTTCTGTTATAAGAAAAACTTGAAATTGCTTGCGTAAAACGCTGCCTTTTCACAGGCAGCCGACTGCATCCGGCAGTCTTATTCTTTGTTGTTTCCGAAGATGCGGAGCAGATAGAGGAAGAGATTCACGAAGTCGAGATAGAGAGTCAAGGCTCCGAGAAGTGCCAATTTCTGCATGTGTTCGCCGGCATCGGGTGCGAGCTGCAGGAGATGCTTTATCTTCTGCGTGTCGTAAGCGGTGAGTCCTACGAAGATGAGAACGCCGATGTAGCTCAGAATGAGGTCGAATCCGGCACTCTTCATGAACATGTTCACGACGGTGGCGATGATGAGTCCGATGAGAGCCATGAAGAGCAGCTTGCCCATGGAGGTGAGGTCGGTCTTCGTGGTGTAGCCTACGAATGCCATTACGGCGAATGTTCCGGCGGTGATGAAGAACACCTTACCTATGGTAGTCATGCTGAACATGAGGAAGATGCTTGACAGTGTGGCGCCGTTCACCACCGAATAGAGCACGAACAGCAGCGTGGCTGTCGATAGCGAAAGGCGGTTGATGGCTCCGCTGATGGCGAAGACGAGCACGAACTCGGCAATGATGAGTCCGAAGAATGTCGCCTTGCTTGCGAAGATGAGGCTTAGCAGTGCTGGCGATGTGGCGACGCCGTAGGCTGTTATGCCGGTGATGGCGAGAGCAAGTGTCATCCATACATACACTTTGCGCATGAGAGCAGGGAATGCTGCCGACATGGAGAGACCGCTGCGGGTGAACTCTTCCATCTCAAATGAATTGTTGTTATTCATAAATTCTCTGTTTTTTAAATTGTTCTACTTGTTTTTTTTACTCTGCATGTCAGCGACATGCCTTTGCTGGCATAGTGCAAAACGTGTGCCGAAAGCCGGATATGTGGCAGTCCGGAAGTTAAAGTATCGAAAGAATCCCGATGGATTTCTCCTGCTTCCGGGACTGCAGTCCGTGGCTGGCTGCCGTCGTCGCCACCTTATATTATATGTAGGAAGCGCAGCACGTCGTTGAGGTTGGCCACTATCATGAGCAGCATGAGCAGGCCGATGCCCACATATTCGGCGCGTATCATGAAGTTCTCGCTCGGCTTGCGGCGCGTTATCATCTCGTAAAGGAGGAAGAGGACGTGCCCGCCGTCGAGTGCCGGGATGGGCAGGATGTTCATGAATGCGAGGATAATGCTGAGGAATGCCGTCATAAGCCAGAATGCGTGCCAGTCCCATACGGGCGGGAAGAGGCTGCCGATGGCTCCGAATCCGCCGAGCGACTTGGCTCCGTCGGCGGAGAAGAGGTACTTCATGTCGCCCACATAGCCTGCCAGGACGTCCCAGCCGTAGCTTATTCCTGCCGGAATGCTCTCGAAGAACGAGTAGGACTTGTGCACCGGTTTGTAGTAGGTGATGAGTGTAGGCACATAGAATCCGAACTCAAGCTTGTCGGTGAGGGTGGCGTAGCGTGTGAAGTTGTACTCTATGCCGTTCTCCATGCGCATGAAGGTCACTGTCGCGTTGAGTGCCGCAAGGCTGTCGGCGTGGGTCTTGGCTTCGTCGAGCATGTCGCGCATACGGCCCACTTCGTTGGTGAACTCGTTGTAGGAATCCACCGAAACATCGTTGATTCTCCTTATCTTGTCGCCCCTGCGCATACCCATCTTCTCGGCGATGGAGCCTGACTTGACGCTGTCGATGACTGCCGGCAGGAGCGGACGGGTGAACTGTGGCTGCGCTTTGAGCATGTCGAGCAGGTTGAGATCGCCCGGCAATGCTATCGACATGGGTCTGCCGTCGCGCACGATGAGCACCTGACGGGCCTTGGCAATGTCACGGAACATGTCGGCGCCGAACTCCTTGAAGTCGCCGTTCTCGGTGCCTATGAGTATGTCGCCGTCCTTGAATCCGAGGTTCTTGGCTTCGTTGTTGAACTTCATTCCCATGTACATCTGCTTTGTCGGGATGTAGTCGTCGCCCCAAGTGAAGAGACACATGGAGTAGATTATGAACGCAAGGACGAAGTTTACGAGCACGCCGCCAATCATTACAAGCAGTCGCTGCCATGCCGGCTTGGAGCGGAACTCCCACGGTTCGGCGGGCTTTTCCATCTGTTCCTTGTCGAACGACTCGTCGATCATGCCCGCAATCTTGCAATAACCGCCCAGAGGCAACCATCCAAGACCGTATGTCGTGTCGCTGTTCTTGGGCTTGAATTCGAAGATGTGGAACCAGGGATTGAAGAAAAGGTAGAATTTTTCGACTCTTATCTTGAAGAGTTTCGCGAAAAAGAAGTGTCCCCCTTCATGGAGAAGCACAAGAATCGAGATTGCGAGCATGAACTGCAGCAACCTTATAAGAAATACTTCCATTGTCTGTTTTTGCTAACTTATGTTTTGAAATTAATTTACAAGAAATTCTGTTGCTATGCGGCGTGCCTCGGCGTCGGTGCTCACATAGTCGTCGTAGGAGGGCGAAGCGATGAACTGCGCCTTCTGCATCGTGCGCCCGATGATGTCTGCCATGTCGAGGAATCCGCAGCGGTCGTGTCGGAACGCTTCGTTCACTATCTCGTTGGCGGCATTTACTATGCACGGCATGTTGCCGCCTTGCCTTATCGATTCGAATGCAAGTGCCAGGCAGCGGAACTTCTCCATGTCGGGTTCGAAGAACTCAAGGGGCTGCTTGAATAGGTCGAGGCGTGCGCCGTTGAGCGGCAGACGCTCCGGGAAGGAGAATGCATACTGTATGGGCAGACGCATGTCGGGCACGCCGAGTTGTGCTTTCACGGCTCCGTCGGCAAACTGCACGGCACTGTGAACGATTGACTGTGGATGGACAAGCACCTGTATTTTGTCGGCCTCGACACCGAAAAGCCACTTTGCTTCTATCACCTCGAAACCCTTGTTCATCATTGACGCGGAGTCGATGGTGATTTTCGCGCCCATGTCCCAAGTGGGATGTTTGAGTGCATCAGCAGCTTTTACGCCGCGCATCTGGTCGAGAGTGAAGCGTCGGAAAGGTCCGCCCGAAGCGGTGAGGAGTATCTTTTCTATCTCGTTGTTGCCTTCGCCCACGATGCTTTGGAATATGGCTGAGTGCTCGCTATCCACGGGAAGGATGTTCACGCGGTGTTCGGCGGCGAGTCGGCATATCAGGTCGCCGGCCACGACAAGGGTCTCCTTGTTGGCAAGGCAGATGGTCTTGCGAGCCTTTATGGCGTGGATTGTGGGCGAAAGTCCTGCAAATCCCACCATGGCGGTGAGCACCATGTCGATGGGTTGTGCCTCCACTATCTCGTCGAGAGCCTTGTGTCCGGCGTAGATCTTGATGTCGGGCATGTCGGAAAGCAGCTCCTTCAGAGCCTCGTAGTGCTGCTCGTTGGCTATGACTACGGCTGCCGGACGGTATTTGCGTGCCTGCTCGGCAAGCATTTCATAGCGGTTGTTGGCCGTGAGACAGTAGGCTTCGTAGCGGTCGGGATGCTGGCTTATCACATCGAGAGCCTGTGTTCCGATGCTGCCGGTGGAACCAAGGATACATATTTGTTTCTTCATAATTGCTAAATGTTTAACAGTCCGTCGGGCAATTGCATTGTGATGGTGTGCCTTTCGGTGTCGATTGCGGTGATGAGTTCGTCGCTTGCAGGGATGAGAATGTCGTCGCCGCCGGGTGTACGTAGGTCGAACAGCGTGTTGATGGTGCTGTCGTCCACTCCCGTTATCTCGCCCACCGGTGTGCCGTTTGCGGCATCAATGACATGGAATCCCACTATCGCTGCCCACGAAAGGCTGCCCGTTTCGGCTTCGGAGTGCTCTCGTGGGAAATAGACTTCGCACCCCGTGAGGTCGCGTGCGCGTTCCTGTGTGTCTATGTCGGTGAATCGTATGAGTGCTGTCTCGTCGGTCTTGAAGCGGTATTCATCCATGAAAAACGGCACGAGTATGCCGTCGATGTCGAGTATCAGGTAGTCGGCGTCGGTGCGGTCGAATATGTCGTCGTCGAAATGGAACGACACTTCGCCGTCGATTCCGTGTGGCTTTCCGATGCGACCTATTTTATAGACGGTTTCTCTTTTTATCATTTTCGGTTTGTTTTTGGTGGGGTCGGGCGTGGCTTTCCGGGCGTTTCCGTCTCCCACGAAGTCTTTACAAGCCTTTGTGAGTGTCTTCTCCGTGTTTTCGGTGAAGCTTTTTTCTTCAGCAGTCCTCTCTTCTTATGTGTGCTCCGAGGTTGTTGAGGCGTTGCTCTATGTCCTCGTAGCCGCGGTCGATTTGTGCTATGTTCTCTATGCGGCTTGTGCCTTTGGCTCCGAGTGCGGCTATGAGGAGTGCGATGCCTGCCCTTATGTCGGGGCTGGTCATGCGTCCGGCGCGCAGCTGTTTCTTGCGGTCGTGGCCTATGATGACGGCGCGGTGTGGGTCGCAGAGTATTATCTGTGCTCCCATGTCGATGAGCTTATCGACGAAGAAGAGGCGGCTTTCGAACATTTTCTGGTGTACGAGCACCGACCCTCGTGCCTGGGTTGCCACGACGATGAGCACTGAAAGCAGGTCGGGGGTGAGTCCCGGCCACGGTGCGTCGGCAAGAGTCATTATCGTTCCGTCGATGAATGAATCGACGATGTAGTGCGGCTGTCGTGGGATGACGATGTCGTCGCCCTCGATTTTCAGCTTCACGCCGAGCCGGCGGAATGTGTCGGGGATGATTCCGAGCTGTCGCAGGTGTACGTTCTTTATGCGTATGCCGTCGCCCACCATTGCCGCCATTCCTATGAACGAGCCTACTTCAATCATGTCGGGCAGTACACGGTGTTCGGCTCCGTGGAGTCTTTTCGTGCCGACGATGGTTATCAGGTTGCTGGCTATGCCTGAGATGCTTGCTCCCATTGCGTTGAGCAGGTGGCAGAGCTGCTGTATGTAGGGTTCGCAGGCTGCGTTGTAGATGGTGGTGGTGCCTTCGGCGAGCACGGCTGCCATTATGACGTTAGCCGTTCCTGTCACTGATGCCTCGTCGAGGAGCATGTATGTGCCTTTGAGTCGTTTCGCCTCTATGGAATAGACTTTCCGCTCTTCCTCGTTGACGAACTTTGCGCCGAGTTTCTTGAATCCGAGGAAGTGTGTGTCGAGACGGCGTCGTCCGATTTTGTCGCCGCCGGGTTCTGCCACGGTGGCTTTGCCGAAGCGTCCGAGCAGAGGTCCCATGAGGAGTACGCTGCCGCGCAGTGCGGAGCATTTGCCTACATACTCGTCGCTGTTGAGGTAGTCGAGGTCGAGCGAGTCGGCCTGGAATGTGTAGTCGTTGCGTGAGTGCCGTGTCACTTTCACGCCTATGTCGCGCAGCAACTGTATGAGGTTGTTCACGTCGAGGATGTCGGGCACGTTGCTTATTCTCACCGGTTCGTCGGTGAGCAGGGTCGCGCAGATTACCTCAAGTGCCTCGTTTTTCGCGCCTTGTGGCGTGATTGTCCCGCTGAGCGGGTGTCCGCCTTCGATGATGAACGATTCCATAGGCTTTATTTTCTTTTGCGTTTACGTTCGGGTTCGCGTGCTTCCGGGCGTGCGATGGTGCACTTGCCGAGGTCGAGCTGTATTTTCCCTCCGGTGTATGCGGCGATGTCCGACACTACTTTCTCGTCGTCCGACGACCCGTGTCCCCACTGGAAGAGGTCGCGTTTCATCTGGTTTGCGGCGAGGCGTGCGAGTTCGTCGCGCTCGGCTCCTGCTGGCATCGACTTGAGGATGTCGAAGATTTCGAACATCATGTTGCCGTAGTGTCTTACCGGAATGCGCTTCATGGGGTAGGGCATGGGGTTCGGCCGTGCCATCATCTTCTTTGCTTCCGATATGTCGTAGGGGTAGTCGATGTCGAGTTTGAACCCGCTCATCAGCGCAAGGTGGTCCCAGAGCTTGTGCTTGTGGTCGGGTGTGTTCTGCGTCTGTGGCATCATCCGCTCCATTATGGCTATGATGGCGTTGGCGCAGCGTTGGCGTTCAGCGCGGTCGGGCAGTGCGACGGCATAGTCGATGATGCTCTGTACCTCGCGTCCGTATTCGGGCAGAATGAGTTTCTCGCGCTGGGTGTTGTAATCCAGTCCTTTTATTTCCATAAATGTTCATAATTGAGGCTTCGTGGACGGTTGTCCTGCGTAGCCTGAATTTACAATAACTTCTTCGATTCCTTTGCCACAAAGTCCTTCAGATAGAACGGCACGAAGTAGGCTACATCCTCGAATTCCCCGTTGAGGAAGCGTCGTTCGGCGATTGGGAACATCCATTTCGCCAACGGCTCCACGCCTTTTATGAGGCGTGCGTTGGGGTGGTTGATGACGGGCATGCACTTCTCTGCTCCGTTGCCGAAGAAATATACGGGTCCGCGGTCGAGGTATTCGCGGTAGGTGTCGGCGTCCACCACGTTGGCTTCAATGCCGCGCACGGTGCGGAGCGCGCGGTCGTAGATGGCTGAATACACTTCCATGCGGCGCGCGTCGAGCATGGGGCAGAGCAGTGCGCCCTCTTCCACTTCCTCGCGCAGCAGCACTGGCACTGCCATAAGCTGCAGCGTTGGCACGGAGAGCAGCTTCAGGTCCTGCCCGAAACAGATGCCCTTGGCCATCGACGCTCCTATGCGCAGACCCGTGTATGAACCCGGTCCCTGGCTCACGGCGACGGCGTCGAGCGGTATGGCGTGGCTGTCGGCGAACGACATAGCCTCGTCTATATATACGCCGAGCTTGACAGCGTGGTTGGGACCGTCATGGTCTTCCTTACTGAAGATACATGCGCCGTCCTGGCTGACGGCTACCGAGCACACGTCCGTACTCGTCTCAATACTTAAAATACATGACATGCTAAATGTGTTTTCGATGCGCCCGTGATGCGTTGGCGGGTTCTTCCAAGCGGCGCGAACCCTGCATACGGCGCATGCTGCATTGTTCTTTAAAATGCAAAAATACAATTTTTCTGCCGAATTGAGGGTGCTTTTATTGAATTATTAACTAAACAGGCGAAAGTTGTTGAAGTCATGGGAGTTGAATGGGAAGCAGTAGGAGTAGAAGCCGCTTTTCCTTCGGTTTTCAAACAAGGCTTCTTTGCTCTTCAAACAAGGCTTGTTTGCACTCAAAACAAGGCTTCTTTTCACTCCAAACAAGGCTTGTTTTCAAAGTGGGTGCGGCGGTTTTCTTGTGTATCGGCGTAATGCTTTGGCGCATAGCGTGTTGCGGCTGGCGTGTGACTGTGTTCCCGCCGTCTGCCGCAACCGTCGTCTGCGCAATATCACGACAAAGATTAGCGTATTTCGGAAATAAATGTTATTTTTGCATCCGCATCCGCATAGGTGCGGAAAAAACGACAAGCATATTTATTTTCAAGCATTATGATACAGTCAATGACGGGTTACGGCAAGTCGGTCGTAACGTACAAGGGAAAGAAAATCAATGTCGAGATAAAGTCGCTCAACAGCAAGACGCTCGACCTTTCCACACGCATCGCACCTCTCTATCGTGAGAAGGAGATGGAGATAAGGCAGGCAATCACGGCGCAGGTAGTGCGTGGCAAGGTGGATTTCGCCATCTGGATAGAGAAGGACGCCGCTGCCGACGCCGCCCCCATCAACGCCGCCCTCACCGAAAACTATTACAACCAGATAAAGGCGATAGCCCGCAACAGCGGCATTCCTGAGCCGCAGGACTGGTTTGCGACGCTGCTCCGCATGCCAGATGTGCTCACACGCACCGAGACTGAGGTGCTCGACGAGGAGGAATGGCACGCCGTGCGCCAGGCGGTGGACGACGCCATAGGCAGTCTTGTGAGCTTCCGTACGCAGGAGGGCGCGGCTCTCGAAAGGAAGTTCCGCGAGAAGGTGGACAACATCGAAGCCCTGCTTGCCGAGATAGAACCCTACGAGAAGTCGCGTGTGGAGAAGATTCGGACACGCATCATCGAGGGACTGAAGACCATTCCCGATGTGGAATACGACAAGAACCGCCTCGAACAGGAACTCATCTACTACATCGAGAAACTCGACATAAGCGAGGAAAAACAGCGTCTGGCCAACCATCTGAAGTATTTCCGCGAGACCATGGACGAGGCGGCAGGGCAGGGTAAGAAGCTCGGATTCATCGCTCAGGAAATGGGACGCGAGATAAACACCACGGGTTCGAAAAGCAACAATGCCGAAATGCAGAACATCGTGGTGAAGATGAAAGACGAATTGGAGCAGATAAAGGAACAGGTGCTCAACGCCCTGTAAACCGGAACGCACTGAAAACTCGTAATCCGTAATTCAAAATCCAGATAATATATGGGCAAACTCATCATCTTCTCCGCGCCCAGCGGCAGCGGGAAAAGCACAATAATCAGTCGCCTGATGCAGCATCCCGAACTGCATCTCGCCTTCTCCGTGTCGTGTACGAGCCGTGCTCCGCGCGGCACCGAGCGCAATGGAGTGGAGTATTTCTTCATCACCCCCGAAGAATTCCGCGAGCGTATAAGCCGCGACGAGTTCCTTGAATACGAGGAAGTGTATGCCGACCGCTTCTACGGCACCCTCAAACAGCAGGTGGAGACACAGGCGGCGCGTGGCGAAAACGTGGTGTTCGATGTCGATGTCAAGGGCGGATGCAACATTAAGCAGTATTATGGCGACCGTGCGCTGAGCATATTCATACAGCCGCCGTCGATTGAAGAGCTGCGCCACCGCCTCGTGGGACGCGCCACCGACGCGCCGGAAGTGATAGAACAGCGCATCGAACGAGCCGCCTTCGAACTCACGTTCGCGCCCAAGTTCGACCGCGTCGTAATCAACGACGACCTCGACCGTGCCGTGGAAGAGACTCTGCGCATCGTCAGGGAGTTCGTGGGCTGAGGCAGATGCCGTGGCAGAAAACTACCGCATAAACAGAAAACAGACGATATGTCAAAAATCCGTACAGGCATTTACGGCGGCTCTTTCAACCCCATACACAACGGACACATAGCCATAGCCCGCGCAATGACCACTCGTGCCGGACTCGATGAGGTGTGGCTCGTCGTGTCGCCACAGAATCCCTTGAAGCCGGCAGGGTCGCTTCTGGCGGACGAGAAACGGCTGCTTATGGCTCAGACAGCTGTCAGCGCCATTCCCGGCGTCACGGCAACCGACTACGAATTTCATCTGCCGCGACCCTCATACATGTGGAACACGCTGCAATCGCTGTCGCGCGACTTTCCCGAACGCGACTTCACCCTCCTCATAGGAGCCGACAATTGGGCGGTGTTCCACCGTTGGTATCGGGCCGACGACATCATCGCCCACTATCCCATAGCAATATATCCGCGCACGGGTTACCCCATCGACACGGCATCATTGCCACCGAATGTGAAACTCATTGATACCGGACTCTACGACATCAGTAGCACGCAGGTGAGGGAACTGATAGCCCGTGGCGGCGACATCACGGGACTCGTGCCCGACAGTGTCGTACCCTTGGCGACACAATTCTATTCGAAATAAGCCGGAACGGCATCCGCCGTTATCCGCAGAACACATATAAACAAAATAGCGGCACATCCCTGACGGATGTGCCGCTATTTGTTTTTATATCCTTACGGAATCCCGATTAGAGGTTAGGATTCATCTTTGTCCACTCCTCAACAGCGGGAACGATGCCGAGAGCAACAATCTCGTCGCGCATCTTGCAGAGGTGCTCGTAGCTCTTGTTCAACGAAGCCATTTCCTCTTCTGTACCTGTAGGAGCGGTGAAGTGAACACCGGTCTTGTCGATAGTTGAAGGCATTGCCATCATAACGTTCTTGTAACCGCACTTGTCGCAGTTTACATAGCATCCTGCCGGCAGTGTGAAAGGCTCGCCGCCCATGGCTGCTTCGATCATCTTCACAGCGTTGTAGGCAGGGCTCTGGAATGAGCTGCGGCCGCGAAGCTTGATGATGTTGGAACCACCCTGTACTGTGTGGTGCTTGATTTCTTCCCAACGCTCCTCGGAAAGACCCATCTCTGACAATGGCTTGCCGTCGATTTTCACCTGAGAAGCGAATACTGCCATCTGCTCGCCGTGACCTCCGTATGTGTGTGCGCCGGTCACCTTGTCCTGCTGAACGCCGAACTCAAGAGCGAGAGCCTGCTGCAAACGTGTAGAGTCGAGGGCTGCAAGCGATGTGAGCTGGTTGGGCTTCAGACCTGAATGGATAAGTGCTGTGAGGGCAGTTACATCGGCAGGGTTGAAGATAACAACTACATGCTCAACCTCAGGGCAGTACTTCTTGATGTTGTCACCGAACTCGGCAGCAATCTTACAGTTGCCTTTCAGAAGGTCTTCGCGTGTCATTCCGTCCTTGCGGGGAGCACCACCTGAAGAGATGATGTACTTTGCTCCTGTGAAAGCCTCTTCGGGATTTACAGTGTAAGTGATGTTCGCACCGGGGAAAGCGCACTGCTGTATTTCATCGAATACACCATGAACACCCGGCTCATAGATGTCGTAAAGACAGATGTTAGGAGTCAATCCGAGCATCAACGCGCTCTGTACCATGTTTGAACCGATCATGCCACCGGCACCGACGATCAAAAGCTTCTCATTAGTTAAAAATGCCATATCAAATAAGTTTTATAAGTTTTGTTTAAAATATTTCATTTGTTGTTCTGCAAATACGATGCCAAACGTGCGGAATGAAAGTTCCTTTTTTATTTGGCGAGTGCAGTTTATCTTCTGCAAAGATAATGCAAACGAGCGCAATGAAAGCTTGCTTTCGTATTGCCGAGTGCTGTTTATCTTCTGCAAAGATACATATTTTTTGAAACAAACAAATGTTTCTGTACTTATTTTATATGTTGTTTATTCTTAAAAGCATACTCTAACAGTCCTGTATGCTCCTATAAACAAAATGGCCGGACATGATGCCCGGCCTTTTGTGGATAATCAATTCATGTCAGGATGACGGTGCATTGGCTGTGCGGCGGCTTTTGCAGCGGTCGCAGCGGCGTTGCGTCTGCCGTCCTGTCGTCTTAGTAGTTCTGTGCTTCAAGTTCGAAGTAGCTCTGCGGATGCTTGCAGACGGGGCACACTTCGGGTGCCTTCTTGCCTACGACGATGTGTCCGCAGTTGCGGCATTTCCAGATGCAGTCGCCCTCACGGGAGAACACTATGCCCTCCTCGATGTTGTGCAACAGGCGCAGATAACGCTCCTCGTGGTGCTTCTCCACTGCTGCCACGCCTCGCATTGCGGCTGCTATTTCGGGGAATCCTTCCTCGTCGGCTTCGTCTGCCATGTGTGAATACATGTCGGTCCACTCGTAGTTCTCGCCTTCAGCGGCTGCTTTCAGGTTGGACATGGTGTCCTTTATCGCTCCGCCTTCGAGCAGCTTGAACCACATTTTTGCGTGTTCTTTCTCGTTCTGGGCTGTCTCTTCGAAGAGGGCGGCTATCTGTTCGTAGCCTTCTTTGCGTGCCTTTGATGCGAAGAATGTGTACTTGTTGCGTGCCTGCGATTCTCCTGCGAATGCCTCCATGAGGTTGCGTTCGGTCTTTGTTCCTTTGAGTTCTTTCATAATGCTGTTGTATTTATGGTTCTGTTTATGCTTTTTTGTTTCGGAAGCAAAGTTAATGTAATTATTACAAACCAGCAAATAAAAGTTTGTAAAATTTACAATTTTAGCGTTTCTTCACACTGTTGCCTCCGTTTTTCCCCGTCATTGCGGTCGTTTCGGGGCATTGTTGTGTCTGTCCCTTGGTTTCCTTTCGCTCTTTCCGGGGCATTGTTGCAGTCGTTTCGGGCTGTGTTAGAAGTAGTCTTCGTCGCCGGCTTCGCGTTCCATCACGTTTGCAGCCATGCAGTCGGCGGCGTGTATGATTGGCACGAGGGGATAGATTTTCTGTGCGGTGTCGTAGCTTTTCACTTCTTCCAGGCTGTTCTGGTTGATGCCCCACGGTCCCATGTGCCATCGTATGGCGAGCATTTCGTCGTCGTTCATGTCGAGTCCGCTGCACAGGATGAGTACGAGCGACTTCTCGCCGTGTCCCATCGGGAAGTCCTTGTAGCTCACTTTGTAGCCTTCGGCGTCTTCCCACTGTCCCAGTGCGTTCTTGCGTTTCTTCATGCAGCGTTTGTATATGTCGGCTTTGCACACGTCGTGCAGCAGGCTTGCTATGATGATGCTGTTGCGTTTCACTTCCGTCTCAAGCGACGGTTCGAGCTTTTTCATGCTCTCCCAGATGGCGAGTGCTGCCTTGCAGGTGTTCAGTGAGTGTCGCACGAGTCCGCCTTCGGTGTTGAGGTGGTGGTTGGCTGATGCCGGAGCGGTGAAGAATCCGAGTTGTTCGAGGTCTTCAATCACTTCTTCTATGCCGTCGCGTTTTGTCGAGCGGAGCAGTTCGAGGAACTCCTCTTTTTCTTGTTTCTGTTCGTCGTTCATTGTCTTTGGTGTGATAATGTTGTTTCTGTCTGGTGCAAATGTAGCAATTTTCTGTCAAAGTGCTGCAATGGCGGGCATGTAAATGTTCGGTTTTCTCCAACGCAAACGGCATCGTCACGCCTGTCAGCGTGCGATGCCGTCGTTAGGGTTGCGGGTTGTCGCTTGACAAATTGTCAGAGTCTTTCGAACTCGTTGCGTATCTTCTCCGCTATTTCGCGGAACTCGTCGTCGGTGAATTTGAGCTTGGGGTTGGAGAAGATCATGTCCTTCTCGCTCTGCATGGGTATGAGGTGTATGTGTGCGTGCGGCACTTCGAGTCCGAGCACAGCCTCTCCCACTTTCTTGCATGGGAATGCTTTCTTCAGTGCTATTGCCACTTTCTTCGCGAACACATGGTATTCGGCGAGTTCGTCGTCGTCCATGTCGAAGATGTAGTCCACTTCACGGCGTGGGATTACGAGTGTGTGTCCCTTTGCGATGGGGTTGATGTCGAGGAATGCGTAGAACTTTTCGTTTTCCGCGCACTTGTAGCTGGGTATTTCGCCGGCTGCGATTTTTGAGAAGATGTCCATAGCTTTGTTCTTTAAGGGGTTGTTTTCTCTGTTTGTCAGACTATGCTGATGTTGTCGATGCGCAGGTGTATTGTTCCGCGCGGGATCTTTATCTCCACCTCGTCGCCCACTTTGTGGTTGAGCAGGCCCTGTGCTATCGGTGTGGTGATGGATATTTTTCCCTCGCGAAGGTTGGCTTCGCTTTCGCTGACGATGGTGTATGTCATCTTGGCATTGGTCGTCAGGTTTGTCATTTCCACCTTCGAGAGTATCTGCACGGCGTCTGTGCTGAGGCGCGATGTATCTACTATCTTTGCTTCGGCGATGGAGAGTTTCATACGGTTTATCTTTTCTTCAAGGTGAGCCTGTGCTTCCTTGGCGGCATCATATTCTGCATTCTCGCTGAGGTCGCCTTTGTCGCGGGCCTCTGCAATAGCGGCCGATGCCTTCGGACGCTCTACTGATTCGAGCCGTTTCAGTTCGGCGACGAGCTTGTCGTAGCCTTCTTGTGACATGTAAGCCATAATGTTTTCTTTTATCTTTTTGTTTTCCTTTAAGGCAATAAAAATAAAGAATTCCGACATTGGTCTTATTGTCGGAATTCTCGCTTCTGTTTCCTTTTCTGTTAAATACTTTTGCAAAGATAGGCAATATATTCTGTATGGGCAAAAATTTTAGTGATTATTATCTTTTTGCGGTGTTGTGCTGTCATTGTTGTTTCGCTGTTGTTTGCCGTAAGCATATCGGTGGTATGCTTACGGCAACTTCCTGTTTTTACGAAATATCGATGTGTAATATATTGTAAACAAGGGCTATACCGACTCCAAAATTGCAAAAGTATTCCAAAACTGTCTTAATAAATGGGAAATGTTTTGCCTTGCAGCCATGTTTTCATTACTTTTGTCGGGCCGGATTCCGTGGGAGTTGCAGGGCGCAAATTGTTATTATGATGAGACGGGCTATATTCGTATTGCTATGTTTGACGGCTTCGTTGCCGTTGTGGTCGCAGCAGCATGTTGTTGTTGCGGATATGAGTTCGCACCAGCCTTTGCCCGGGGCGAGCATCATCACCGATGGCAATGAGCGGTTTGTGGCCGACTATCGTGGATGTGTGCAGCGTCCGCAGCGGCTCCGTAGTGCGTCGATTTCGTGCCGGGGCTATCTGCAACGCCGCATGACGAGCGACGAAATGCAGTGCGACACGATTTTCCTCATTCCTATGGAAGTGACTCTGAGCGGTGTCGTCATCACTGCCCCACGCCGCTCGTTCGATGTCGCCGCTGCCGTGAAGAGTGCCACCAAGGATGCTGCTCTCATGCATCCGCCCATGGGTTTCAGTCCGCTCGGCTTGCTGCTCACGCTTCTGCCGCGTCGGCATTTCGTGTCGCACAACGAAAAACTCAAGAAGGTGCTCGATAAATACTGATGGAAGTTTCCGCATGACTGAGTCGTGCGATACTTAAATATAAATATGTGAATAACTGAAAACATTAATCATCAACTTATAATTCATGACAATTACAAACGCTTCCCCACATCACGCCCCTGCCATCACCACGCTCATCATGCAGGCGATGACCGACGACTGCTGCCAGTTTCTTGCCGGTCCCGACCACACCCTCGCCGACTTCCGCGACATGATGCTCGCTCTTGTGGAGATGGACGACTCGCAGTACAGCTACCGCAACGCCCTTGTTGCCCTCGACGATGAGGCTTCCGGCGGCGACCTCGCCACCGCTCCCGTTGCCGGAGCTATTGTGGGTTATGACGGAGCCGACCTCCGCCGTCTGCGCCGCCGCTTCCAGGAAGAGGCCCTGCGCCGCCTCGAAATGGACTATTCGCAGATGGACGACGAGACGCAGGCCGGCGAGTTCTATCTCGATTCGCTTGCCGTCTTCCCGCAATACCGTCGTCGCGGCATTGCCAAGCAGCTGCTTCGCGCCATCAGTGAGCGTGCCGCTGCCCTCGGTCTGCCCGCCGCCCTGCTCGTGGACAAGGGCAACCCCAACGCCGAACGCCTCTACACCTCCGTCGGATTCCGCTATGCCGGCGACAGCAAGTGGGGCGGACACGAGATGAAGCACCTCGTGAACGACGGCGGAATAGTCTGACGCCGGTGTGCCGGAAATGCAAATATCCGACAAGGGAACGCTCCCTTTCGGTAAAAACTTTTGACACCGGCAACTCGCAATCCAGACATCTGTCCGACAGTGGAAACGGCGTTTCCTGCCGGCGACATCGTCAAAATCCTGCCGTTCGGCCTCCGTCCTGCTGCAAACAAGGCTTCCTTACAACACGAACAAGGCTTCCTTGCCGTGCGACCAACGTGTGTTCGCAGTGCAAGGAAGCCTTGTTTGCATTATGAATAAGCCTTGTTTGCGTCGTAAGCAAGCCTTGTTTGTGCTATGACTGACCCTCGTCTCGGCGGCATCGGCAGTGTCTGTCTGTCGCCATAACCGCACAACCATCTCTCCCTCAACCCGTTACACCTAACGCTCCAAATCCTTTACAAAATCGTGCAAACCCCATACTCGTGCCTTTTACCGCCATTCTCAGCGATTAGCCTCCGCTCTACCCAATGCAAATATTGTCGTTTCCACCCAAAAGCCATTGGCTAAAAACAGCGGAAAACAAAATTTAAAAAGAAAACAATATTGTAATAATTAAAATTTTTCGTACCTTTGTTTACGAATCGATTACATACGACTAAGAATAAATTCTGGTATATTGCTGCACGAATCATATCCTTCCTTGATGCAAGGCTGCCACGGACAGTACTTTCAGGAAAATCTTGATTATGCAGTTTTTGCCGGCTACCTTTCGGAAATTATACAACAATATATTTTAAAAGTTCTTATGCAAGTAACGAAAAGAAACGGGACAACAGAGCCCTACAACAGGGAAAAAATTGCTGTCGCAATAAGAAAGAGTTTCGCCAGTACCGGTCGGGAGGCTGCGGATGACACTATTCAGAAAATGGTGCATGAGGTGGAATCCTTCGTGCGTGACGACGCTACAGGCAGAAGTGTGGAGCGAATCCAAGATGAAGTGGAACGCTGCCTGATGGAACATGGCTTTTATGCGGAGGCAAAAAACTACATTCTCTACCGATGGCAGCGCACGGAGTGCAGGAAGACATTAAGCTATATCGCCGCGGAGACTGCCCGACCGCAGATTATGGATGTGCTCAAGGGCATACAGGCCGACTTCGCCTCCAACGAATACAGCCTTACCTTGCTGGCAGAGAGGTTTTCGGGATTCTGCAAGCCGGAGATGTCGGCAGATGAACGCATGGCGGCACTCATAAAAACAGCCGTGGAACTCACCACGCAGGAAGCCCCAGACTGGGAGTTTATAGCCGCACGACTGCTTGACTTCGTGCTTTCTGAAAAGCTGGAGAGGCAAGCACGCCTTGCAGGAGTACATTCGCTCTATGAGAAACTGCGTTATCTTACGGACGAAGGGCTGTACGGAAGCTACATCCTTGACTCGTATTCACGACAGGAAATAGAGGAAGCTGCGGCATTCATGCGCCCCGAACGTGACAAACTGCTCAACTACTCGGGACTCGACCTCCTCTACAAACGCTACCTCATACGCACTCACTCGCACGAACCTATGGAGTCTGTGCAGGAAATGTACCTGGGTATAGCCTTGCACCTCGCCATGCCTGAGAAGAATGGGCGGCTGCAATGGGTGAGGAAGTTCTACGAAATGCTTAGCCGTCTGGAGGTGACAATGGCGACACCTACGCTTTCCAATGCGCGCAAGCCCTATCATCAGCTTTCCAGTTGCTTCATCGACACCGTGCCAGACAGCTTGGAAGGCATCTATCGCAGTATCGACAACTTTGCAATGGTGAGCAAGTTCGGCGGCGGCATGGGCATGTATTTCGGTAAAGTGCGTGCTGCCGGTGGCAACATAAGGGGCTTCAAAGGCGTGGCAGGAGGAGTGATACGATGGATGAAACTCGTGAACGACACTGCCGTTGCAGTCGATCAGCTGGGCATGCGCCAAGGGGCGGCAGCTGTTTATCTGGATGTGTGGCACAAGGACTTGCCGGAGTTCCTTCAGCTCCGTACTAATAATGGAGACGACCGCATGAAGGCTCACGACATCTTTCCTGCCGTGTGCTACCCCGACCTGTTCTGGCGACTGGCGAAGGAGAATCTCGACAGGCAGTGGTTCCTCTTCTGCCCGAACGAAATAATGACGGTGAAAGGCTACTGCTTGGAGGACTATTACGGAGAGGAATGGGAAAAACGCTATTGGGACTGTGTGAACGATGCACGCCTTTCCAGACGCACCATAAGCATAAAGGACGTGGTAAGGTTGGTGCTAAGGTCGGCGGTTGAGACCGGCACCCCATTTACATTCAATCGTGACATAGTGAATCGTGCCAACCCGAACAGCCACAAAGGAATGATTTATTGCTCCAACCTGTGTACGGAGATTGCACAGAACATGTCGCCCATAGAGTCTGTTTCGTCTGAAATACGCACGGAGGGCGGCGACACGGTGGTGGTGACAACGGTCAAGCCGGGCGACTTTGTCGTGTGCAACCTTGCCAGTCTGTCGCTCGGACACCTCCCTTTGGAGGACGACGCCTTGATGAAGGAAAAGGTGGCGACAGTCGTTCGTGCACTTGACAATGTCATCGATCTTAACTTCTACTCCATCCCTTACGCCAAGATTACCAACCGCCGTTATCGCAGCATCGGACTTGGCGTGAGCGGCTACCACCACGCACTTGCCATACGCGGAATACGTTGGGAAAGCGAGGAGCACCTTAGCTTTATGGACGAGGTCTTTGAACGCCTCAATTATGCTGCGATAGAAGCCAGTGCGAAACTGGCGAAAGAGAAAGGAAGATATGAATGCTTCGCAGGAAGCGGATGGCAGACAGGCGATTACTTCACCAAACGCGGCTACACATCTTTAAAATGGCAGACTTTAGCGGAAAAGGTGGCGCACGACGGTATGCGCAATGCCTATTTGCTGGCAATTGCCCCTACCAGCAGTACAAGCATCATTGCCGGAACAACTGCCGGAACCGACCCCGTGATGAAACGTTTCTTCCTTGAGGAAAAGAAAGGGGCGATGCTGCCACGGGTGGCTCCAGCACTGTCGGACAGAACTTTCTGGAAGTACAAGAGTGCCTACCTCATCGACCAGACATGGAGCATCCGTGCCGCAGGCATACGGCAACGGCACATCGACCAGTCGCAAAGTCTGAATATTTATATTACGAACGACTTCACAATGAGGCAACTTCTCAACCTCTACCTGATGGCTTGGGAATGTGGAGTGAAAACGCTCTATTATGTGCGTAGCAAATCATTGGAAGTGGAAGAGTGTGAGAATTGTGCATCATAACATAAGTTCCGCATCTCTACGTGATGCGGAACTCAAAAAACAAAACAGGTAAAATGGAAATTATGAAACTGAAGAAGAACGCCCTGTTCAATCCGGCTGGCGACACGGAAACACGCCTCAGAAGGATGATTGGGGGAAACACGACAAACCTTAACGACTTCAACAATGTGCGGTATAAATGGGTGAGCGACTGGTATCGGCAGGCAATGAACAACTTCTGGATTCCGGAAGAAATAAATCTCGCCCAGGATGTGAAGGACTATACGCGTCTGGACAGCAGGGAACGCACGGCATACGACAAGATACTTAGCTTCCTCGTCTTCCTCGACTCGTTGCAGAGCAACAACCTTCCGAATATCAGCGAGTACATAACTGCCAACGAAGTGAACCTATGTCTGCACATACAGGCTTTTCAGGAGTGCGTGCACAGCCAGAGCTACAGCTATATGCTCGACTCGATATGCAGTCCGGAAAAGCGCAACGAAATTCTGTATCAATGGAAAACCGACGAGCATCTGCTGAAAAGAAACACGTTCATCGGAAACTGCTATAACGAGTTTCAGAAAGAACAGACCGGCGACACGCTCATGAAGACACTGATGGCAAACTACATTCTGGAGGGAATCTATTTCTACAGCGGCTTCATGTTCTTCTATAATCTGAGCCGCAACGGAAAAATGCCGGGCTCGGCGCAGGAAATACGCTATATCAATCGGGACGAGAACACACACCTATGGCTCTTCCGAAACATCATACTGGAACTGAAAAAGGAATCCCCCGAACTCTTCACCGCCGATAAAGTGAAAACCTATGAAGCAATGATGCGTGAGGGGGTGGAGCAGGAAACGGCATGGGGAAAGTATGTGATAGGCAACAATATCCAAGGGTTGAATGAGCAGATGGTGGCAGACTACATACGATATCTGGGCAACCTGCGTTGGAACAGTCTTGGATACGGCGTCCTGTATGACGGCTATGAAAGAGAACCGGAAAGCATGCGATGGGTGTCACAATACTCAAACGCCAACATGGTGAAGACCGATTTCTTCGAAGCGAAAAGCACGGCCTATGCCAAGAGCACAGCTATCGTGGACGATTTGTAGAATTTATGAATTGTTTCGGCCTCTCATTGCTTAGTGAACCCGTGGGAAAAAAAAGTAGGAAGAGAACCGCTGTTCTCTTCCTGAACGACCGAGTGTGCTGAGACCGAAACCAAAAGGTAAAGTCAAAAGAGAATTTATCGGAAGTTATGCTTCTGCTAACTCCGTTTCGCATAGGGGACTCGCTTCGCGGAACCAGTAGATGAAACTTTACCAGACAGCAATGATTATGAATTATGAATTGTGAATTATGAATTGCTTGTGTGGTGTTGTCGAGCGAGACGCTCGACCTCCTATTGCTTGCTGAGGCTATTGCATAAGGCGTGGGCATTATGGGCTTGTCATCCTTCCGCATTCTGTCGAAGCCTTCCTTCCTCTGCCTCCTGCCCCGACTTCACCTCAGGGCCTGTGTCTTTTTGCGCAGCCATGTGCGGTGTTCCTCGTCGAGGTGTGGCGCGAGGCGGTCGTACACCATTTCGTGATAGGCGTTGAGGCATGCCGTCTCTTCGGCGGAAAGCATCTCCTTCACTATGGGTGCGGTGTCGATGGGGCATAGGGTGAGGGGCTCGAAGCGCAGGAATCGGCCGAACTCTGTGGTGATGTATGGCACGGTGAGGAGCGTGTTCTCTATGCGCACGCCGAACTTTCCTTCAAGATAGAGTCCCGGTTCGTCGGTCACGGTCATGCCCTCAAGCATTGGTGCGGGTCGGTATTCCTGGCGTATCTGGTGCGGGCCTTCGTGCACACTGAGGTAGCTGCCCACGCCGTGTCCCGTGCCGTGCATGAAGTTCATGCCCTCGCGCCACATCGCCGTGCGTGCCACGGCATCGAGTTGTGTGCCCGATGCTCCGCGTGGAAAGCACAGATTCTGCAACGAGAGATGTCCTTTCAGTACGAGTGTATAGACGCGTCGCTGCTCGTCGCTGACGGGTCCGAGCTGTATGGTGCGTGTTATGTCGGTGGTGCCGTCGCTGTATTGCGCTCCGCTGTCGAGCAGGAGGAAACCCTTTGGCAGCAGCGGCACGTCGGTTTCGGGCGTGGGTTCGTAGTGCACTATCGCCCCGTGCTCCTCGTAGGCGGCTATGGTGTCGAACGACAGGTCGCGGAACAGCGGTTGTGCGGCACGCTCCATGCGCAGCCGTTCAGCCACGGTGAGTTCCGTCTCTCCGCCTTGCGGCACTGCTTCTTCGAGCCATTTGAGGAAGCGTGTCATTGCCACTCCGTCGCGTGTCATTGCGTTGCGGAAGCCTTCGCGTTCCGTCGGGTTCTTCACCGCCTTCATTGCGGCGATGGGTGATGGTGCCGTCACGGTGTTGTAGTGGCCGCGCACCTGTGCGAGTCGGCTGTTCACGGTGTCGGGGTCGATGAGCATTGCGTATTCGTTGCAGGTGCGCAGGTAGTCGGCGATGCTGCCGTATGGCTTCACCGCCACCCCTTCGTGCCGCAGATATGCGCTCACTTCGGGCGTGAGCTTCTCGTCGTCGATGAACAGCACTGCGTTGTCCTGACCTATGACGAGCCATGCTACGAACACGGGCGTGCAGTGCACGTCAGTGCCGCGCAGGTTGAGTGTCCATGCTATGTCGTCGAGTCGGGCGGCTATCATGGCTGTCGCGCCAAGGCGAAGTAGCTCGTGGCGTATGCGGCCGAGTTTGCTGCTGCACGTTTCGCCGGCATATTCCATTGGCTGTATGCTCACCTTTGCGTGCGGAACGCCGGGGCGTCCGCTCCAGATGCGGTCGAGAATGTCGAGGTTTGTGCGCAGGGAGAGTCCTCCGTTCCGCTTCAGTTCTTCCTTCATGGCGGCGGCTTCGCTCTGCGGCAGACACATCCCGTCGGTGCCCACTTCCTTCCATTCGTCGTTGGCGAGTTCCTGTCCGAGCCATTGCGCTATGGTGGGTGTGCCGTCGATGCGTTCGCGCATGAGCCGGAACTCAGTGCCTTGCAGTGCTTTCTCGGCAGCGATGAAGTAGCGTGAGTCGGTCCATAGGGCGGCACTGTGCAGTGTCACCACCGCCGTTCCTGCCGAACCGTCGAAGCCTGAAATCCATTTGCGACCCTCCCAACGTTCCGGGACGTATTCGCTTATGTGTGGGTCGGCACTGGGGAAGATGAAAGCCGCGAGATGTTCGCGCCGCATTTCCTCGCGCAGTAGTTCTATTCTGTTCATTCTTATGAGTTGTTTTGGGGTTGTAACTCCTATTCCTCGCTCCACAACACCTGCACCAGCACCTGGCCGACAGCCTTCAATGTGTTGGGGTCGATGTGCTCCATGGTGTCGTTCACGGTGTGCCATGTGGGACCGAACGAACTCTGCTGGCAGTCGGGGTAGTAGGCTATTATGTCGATGCAGGTTATTCCAGCTTTCTCGTTCACGGGTACATGGTCGTCGGTGACATAGCCTCCGGCACTCATCGGGAAGAAACTGCCGTAGCCTATCTGGCTTGCCGTGCGCCACACCTTGTTCACTATCTCGGCGGCATACTGCTTCGACATGCCCTCCTGATAGAAGCGTGCGCCTTCGCCGCCCACCATGTCGAGGAGTATTCCGTATCTGGCCTCGTAGCCTTGCGGCAGGTTTTCGGCCCAATACTGTGCTCCCAGCGCCCATGTGTCGGCGTCGTCCTGGGTGTCGGCCCATTGTGGTGTGCCCCAGTCCTCGGCGTCGAAGCACACGAAGTCGATGCCCACACGCAGCGTGGTGTCGCTCTTCAGCAGTCGTGCCACCTCAAGCATCACCGCCACACCGCTTGCCCCGTCGTTGGCACCCATCACCGGTTTGCGCCAGTTGGTGCTGTCGGGGTCGTTGTCAGCCCACGGCCTGCTGTCCCAATGAGCGCACAGTAGTATTCTGGTGGAGCATTCGGGGCGGAAGCGTGCTATGATGTTGCGGCTGTGGAGCAGGGTGCCGTCGTAGCCTTTGAGGTCGGCGTCCTGCGCCTCTACGGTCATGCCGTATTCGCGGAACTTGCGCATTATCCACTCGCCGCACTGCCGGTGGGCGTCGGAGTTCATCGTGCGTGCGCCGAAGGCACATTGTGCTGCGGTGAAAGCGTAGGCCGAGTCGGCAGAGAAAGTGGGGCCTTTTAGGGCCACGGTGTCGGGGTATAGACTGTCGTTGGCAGCCTTGTTGGAGTTCTTGCAGGCTGCGCACGAGCAGGTGGCAGCCACGATAGCCATTATATATAATAATGTAAAAATGGATTTCTTCATTTTCCTTTGTTCATAAATAGTTTAAGTTCCGCATCTTTTTTATTCCGTCCTGCTTCTCTGTACGGCCTCCATCACACGCAGCCAGTTGCCTCCCCAGATGCGGGCGATGTCCTCTTCGGAGTAGCGTCGGCGCAGCAGTTCGCGTGTGAAGTTGATGAGTTCGCTGCTGTTTGCGAGTCCGGGTACGCCGCCGTCGCCGTCGAAGTCGGTGCCGAGTCCCACATGCTCCACGCCCATTATGCTTATGGCGTGCTCCAGATGCTCCATTGCATCGTTGATGCAGGCTTCTCCGTCGGTGCGCAGGAAGCCTCCGTAGAGTGTTATGTGTGCCACGCCTCCCTTCTGTGCGAGTGCTCGCAGCTGGTCGTCGGTGAGGTTACGGGGCACGTCGCACAGTGAGCGGCAGTCGCTGTGGGAGCATACTATGGGCGTACGGCTTATGTCGAGCGCGTCGTAGAACGACTGTTCGCCGGCGTGACTCATGTCCACCATTATGCCGAGGCGGTTCATCTCGTCAATCACCTTGGCTCCGAAGTCGCTCACTCCGCCGTTGGTGGCGTTGGAACGTCGTGCGCTGTCGCATATCTGGTTGTCGCCGTTGTGGCAGAGGGTGATATAGACTATGCCGCGTTGTGCGAAGTGTTCCACGTTGGCGAGGTTGTCCTCCAGTGCCAGACCGTTCTCTATACCCGTCATGAGCGACTTGCGTCCCATGCGCTTGTTGGCTTCAAGGTCGGCGGGAGTGCGTGCGAGTGCTATGTGACGCTCGTCGCCCAGCACCGTTTCCTGAATCTTGTCGAGGATGAGGTCGGCGTAGGCCCGCGGTCCTTCCACGGGGAACGGCGCAATGTCGGTGAAGAGTTCGCCCTCCTTAGGCTGCGGAAGATAAGCCACCATAGTCACTGCATCCTGCCGGCTGTCGGTCATTTTGTGCAGATCGACGAGTATGCGCGGGTCGCGTTTTGTGAAGTTCACGCCTTGGGGAAAGAACATCGGTGTGTCGCAGTGGGTGTCGAGGGTGATGTTGCGGTCGTGAAACCGTTTGGCATCGGCATACAGTCCGGCTTCTTTCACAAGCCATCGGAAGAGCGGCAGACCCTCCTCGTCGAGCCATTCGGGGTGCCACTGTACGCCCATGATGGGTTTGTGCTCGCTGCTTTCCACTGCTTCTATGGTGCCGTCTTCGGCGTATGCGGTGGCTACGAGGCGGCAACCGGGGTCGTCGACAGCCTGATGGTGGAACGAGTTCACGGCAAACTCCTCGGCATCGTAGATGGAGGCGAGTATGGTGTCGCGTGTCACTGTGACGGTGTGCGTGGGTTCCGAGCGGTCGGCGTCCTGCGAGTGCTTTATGTGTTGAGGGTTGTCTGTGATGTCCTGTTGCACATGTCCTTCCAGAGCCATGGCTATTGTCTGAATGCCGCGGCATATCCCGAGTATCGGCATCTGGCGGTTGTAGGCAAGGCGCGTGGTGAGAAGTTCGGCGAGGTCGCGCTCGGCGTTGATGCTGTGCAGGCGTGGCGAGGGTTGCTCGTCGGCCCAGAGCGGATTGAAATCGCCGCCTCCGCTGAGCAGCAGGGCGTCGATATGGTCGAGCGTGTTGGCTATTACGTCCTTGTCTGCCACGGGCGGTACGATGACGGGAGTGCCTCCTGCCGCTACTATCTGCCAGTAGTATCGGTTGCGCAGTGTGGCGTCGCCGTCGGAATAGTTGGCTGTTATGCCCACGACGGGTTGTCGCCGTGCTTCCGGAAAGGTGGAGTATATGCCTTTGAGATGTTGTTCTAAGTCGAAAGAGTGCATTTTGGAATGAAGTGATAAAAGGGTGAAGGAGTGGGGGTGAAGGCTTCGGCGGGCGTAAAAGCAAAAGAGTAAAAAAGTAAAAAGCTCCGGCGTGGGATTCTTTGTCAAGAAACACTTTGCATTGTCTTTTTACTTTTTTACTCTTTCACTTTACTGTCCTTATGAGTTTTCTTCCAGGTGTACCGGAATCTCGCGCTTTATGCTCTGGTCGAGAGAGATGAGTGTCTCCGTAGAAACCACTCCCGGAATCATCTGCATCTTGTTGTTGAGCAGGTCCATGAGCTGTTCGTTGTCGCGGGCATATACCTTGAGCAGCATGGTGTAGGAACCGGTGGTGAAGTGGCATTCCACTATCTCCGGGATGGTGAGCAGTTGCTGCACCACATCCTTGTACATGCTTCCGCGTTCGAGGTTGATGCCGACGTATGTGCAGGTGGAGTAGCCCACGCTCTTGGGATTGACATCGAATCCGCTGCCGGTAATCACGCCGCCAGCGATGAGATGTTGTACACGCTGATGGATGGCAGCACGCGACACACCGCATTCGGCCGCCACATCTTTGAATGGGATACGGGCGTTCTTTGAGAGAATGCTCAGTATCTTCTTGTCGAGATTGTCAATTTTTTCCATTTTATTAGTTATGTTCTTGTTTTTCCGAGTCTTGAAATTACAGTTAGCAAATTTAGATAATATATTTTAAACGAACAACATTTTGACATATTTTTTTATTTTTTCTCGTACAAAATGGAAGTTTCGCGCTCTATGCAACCCGTTTCCGCTGACAAAACGAAAGCATTGTGTCATATTTCTGGCTGTCCGTGCACCTGCTTCAAAGCCGCTCCGGCACGGGGTGGGGCGGCTCTGGTGAGCGTACTGTACGCTTGCTGAAAATGAAGCGTGATTCAGACGGATTAGAAACAAGCCTTGTTTGCACTCAAAACAAGCCTTGTTTGCACTCCAAAGAAGCCTTGTTTACAACCAAAAGAAGCCTTGTTTGAAAAGCATCGGTTTTTGCTGTTCGGCCGACCGCTTGTAGCCAATCAATATCAACGGGTTGCGGTATTCACGCTAAAAACGCATTTTTGTTGAAAAATGTAGAAAATAATTAAAGAAAAACGCTCTGTTCTCGCCTTTTATTCCTACCTTTGCCATGTAGAAATGGCAATCGACTTGTAAAAAGCTTAAAAAGTGTATAGCAAGAATAAATTAATATCGTAAAATTCCCGAATTACTAATAATCTGAAGATAATATGTTTTTTATGAAAAGTAGAAACTTCGCCGTTGCCTTGGCTTTCGTGGCCTTTGCATCGGCAGGCAACGCCTTTGCCGCCAACGGAGCGCACAGGGGCGATGCCGCGACGCGTTCCACACAGATGCGTCTTGGATATTCCGACGGCAATCCGGCCATGGCTTTGGGTCTGGACATGCCCGTAGTGGTGCGTTGCGCCGTACAGTTCCCGCAGAGCGAGCTGCAACGCCTGAAAGGAAGTAAAATCACTGCCATCCGCTTTGTCATGGGATGCGCCCCTTCAACACAGGAGGGCTATGTGTTCGTGTCGCCGTCGCTCGATGCCGTGGCACAGCACAAGCAGACCTTTACACGGCTGAACGGCGGATGGAACGAGGTGAAACTCGACCAGCCGATAGAGATTACCGGCGAGGAACTCTTCGTGGGCTACCGCTACAAGTCGTCGGGCGACGCGCTCTCTATGGACGGACGCGACGACAACAATTACGCCAACTGGATAAGCATCACGCAGAGCGGCGACGAGAACGAGTCGGGCTGGGACCATCAGGGAGGTGGCAGTCTCAACCTTGAGGTAATCGTTGAGGGCGACAATCTGCCGCAGAACGACGCCAAGCTGGAAAAGCTCATGGCTAAACGCTACGCAGGAACGAATGCCAAGACACCGGTGAACCTGGTGGTGAAGAACAAGGGAGCGAAGACCATCAACAGCCTGGAACTCACCTATACCGTGGAGGACCAGGAGACACGCACAAGCACAGTCGGCGGCCTTGACATAAAGAGCAATGCCGTGGCAGTGGTCACTCTCAAGGATGTGGTGTTCGAACATAACGGCGTAGCCAACCTCGATGTGGCTGTGACAAAGGTGAACGGCGAGGACGACGAGAACTCCGCCGACAACGCTGCAATGGTGGAAAACGTGGTGAGCAAGAAGGATTACACCAACCGCAAGGTGCTGCTCGAACACTTCTCCACATCCAACTGCAACAACTGTCCCGTTGCCCACCGCAACATCGACAATGCCTTGCTCTACCGCAGCGATGTCATTCATGTGGTGCACCACGCAGGAATGGGTACCGACTTCCTCACCATCCCTGCCCATGAGGACTATCTTTACTTCTTCGGCGAGAAAGTTTATACTCCCGCTGTAATGCTCGACCGCACCAACATGTCGCCTTACGGAGTGGGTGACGGAGCCGGCTCTTCAAGCACACCCGGCCCGGCCTTCTTCCCCGTCAGCGCAACTCTTGGCAAGGTTATCGACCAGAGTCTCTCCGTGCCGGCTGTCGTGACGGTGGATGTAAACCGTCAGTACGACGCCGCAGCACGCAAGTTGAAGGTGGTAGTGACGGGCGATGTGCCGGCAGGAACCCCCGACCGACTGAAAGCTACCGACCTGCGCATGAACATTTTCCTCGTTGAGGACAGCATCTACGGCACGCAACAGGGCGTGGCTGACACCGAGCATTACTGCCATAATAATAATGTTCGCGCGGTGCTCACAGGCTCGTGGGGTGCCGGTGTGACCTTCGACGGAGGCAAATACACTTCCGACGAATACACATTCGATGTGCCTGCCGACTGGAAGCCGGAGCATGTGCGCATCGTAGCGTTCCTCTCCAACTATAACAAGGCCGACAAAAACGCCTGCCAGGTGTTCAACGCCGACAGCAAGGAACTGCTCGAACGCGACGTGACGGCAATACGGCAGCTCCGCGGCAACGATGCCGATGTGAAGGTGGTGGCCAATGGCGGACAGCTCTTCATCCTCGGCAACCATTCTGGTGCCGACATCTTCTCGCCCGCAGGACGACTCCTCGCCCATGCTAAGGCAGGACAGACAAGCTTGCAGACAGCAACCCTCGCCGACGGACTCCTCATCGTAAGCGTGAAGTGTAACGGCGGAGTGAAGACATACAAGGTGATGAACCGTAAATAATTACATTTTTTAAATAACAGTTTTTTATGAACAAATTCTATTACTTATTCGCGATGTTGCTCTTCGTTATATGCGGAGGGCTTCAGGCAAAAGCTGCCGTTGTGAATGAGGCCGACCACTTCTCGTGTACATTCGAGACAGAGGCAGATTACAACCAATGGACAAAGGTTGATATCAACGGCGTCGATGGCAACGGACAGAGCGATGTCTGGTATGACAGCGACTGGAAGGCAGCCAGCTTCAATACTGGACCTTCCAAGGCCGATGACGAGTGGCTTATCTCGCCCGCTTTCACCGTTACTGGCGGAAAGACCTACACCGTCAAAGTGAAGTTCTATTGTGACTATGCCGGTAAGATGGCATTCTATCTTGGACAGGGCACTACCGCCGAGGCAATGACTGTCGAAGTGAGCCCCACAACAGAGTATGGCGGGGAGACAACTCACGACGTCTCATTCACCGTTCCCGCAGGACTTGCTGCCGGCGAGTGGCACCTTGGCGTGCACTGCACAAGCGACGCATACACGGGTCCCGTGTTTTTGCAGAACATCGAGTTGCAGGGCGCAGCCGCAGCCGACCACTTCTTCTGCAACTTCCAGACCGAGGCCGACTACAACAAGTGGACAAAGATCAATGTGAACGGCACCGACGCCAACGGTCAGAGCGACGTGTGGTATGACAGCGACTGGAAGGCAGCCAGCTTCAATGCCGGAATTTCCAAGGCCGATGACGAGTGGCTTATCTCGCCCGCTTTCACCGTTACTGGCGGTAAGGCTTACAAGGTGAGAGTGAAGTTCTACTGCGATTATGCCGGTTTGATGGCATTCTATCTGGGTCAGGGCACTACCGCCGAAGCCATGACTGTCGAGGTAAGCCCCACAAAGGAGTATGGCGAAGGAACCACCCATGAGTTTACTCTCGATGTCCCTGCCGCCCTTGCTGCCGGTGAATGGCACCTCGGCGTGCACTGCACAAGCGACGCATACTCAGGTCCTGTATTTCTGCAGGAAGTGGAAGTGCTGAAAGGCGAGGAAGCGAAGGGTGACGACTACTATTACTGTGGCTTCAACACTCTGGAAGAATACAACAAATGGACACACATTGATGTGAACGGCCTTGACGACAATGACAGCAACACCGTATGGTGGGATGAGGACTGGAAGGCCGCTCAGTTCAACCCCGGTGTTTCAAAGGCTAACGACGAATGGCTCATTTCGCCCGCTGTGAAGCTCGAAGGCGGCGAAGGCTATGCCCTTAAAGTGAAGTTCTATTGCGACTGGCCAGGTAAGATGGCATTCTATATGGGTCAGGGCACCACTGCCGAAGCAATGACGACAGAACTCAGCCCGGAGACGGAATACGGTCAGGGCACTCATGCGGAACTGCGCTTGAACATCCCCGGCAATCTCGCTGCCGGCGACTGGAACTTCGGTGTGCACTGCACAACCGCTGGCTGGAGCGGCCCTGTATATCTGCAGAGCGTTGAAGTGGTGAAGGGTGCCGATGTCGATTATGTAGGAACTGTTCTCGACAGTGAAAAGCAGACTCCTGTAGAGGGAGCTACCGTGAAGTTTGAAAGCAGCACATACAAGTCGCAGGAGCGCACTACCGACGCTGAAGGCAAGTTCACATTCAACGGACTTACACCCGGCGCTTACGACATGACAATCACAAAGACCGGATACGACGACTTCGCACAGAAGGTGACTGTATCAGAGGCTCAGCCCACAGGCAGCTTCAACTTCGTGCAGAAGAGCGTGTCTGTCGTGCAGGGCAAGGTCGTTGATGAAGCCGGAACAGCCATGAAGGGCGTGACCGTGAAGCTTAGCGGTAAGCTCAATTATGAGACAACCACTGGCGACGACGGTTCGTTCCGCTTCGACGAAGTGATGCGCAAGGAGGCCTACACAATGACCATAGAGCGCAACTGGAAGGAGAAATACAGTGAGACGTTGGATGCTCAGAACACAGAAATCAACCTCGGCGACGTGGTGCTGAAGACATACGTTTCTGAACCTCTCAACCTTAAGGCCGACATTGTTGATGCCGGTGCTATCATTTCATGGCTCATGCCTATGCGCAAGCAGGAGTTTGCCTACGACAACGGTGAGTACGGTGGTACATATCAGTTCAATGGCGGCTCATACAACGTGGTGGGTAACGTGTTCAACGAACCTGCTGTTGTTACCGGTGCCAAGTGGCTTCTCTCAAGCGACAGCTCTGCCGGCGAGACAGTCGACCTCCGCGTCTATTCTCTCAACAAGGACGGTTCCATCTCCGACAAGATTCTCTATGAGGAGAAGGACGTGCCAAACAAGAACTACACCTCTGGTGGAGAAGTCGTTTGGAACGAATACACATTCAAGACTCCTGTCGTAGCTCCTTACGGCTATGTGCTTGCAGTGGGTTGCAACGGAACCATTTCCGTATGCGCCGACTACACCTCTGCCGGACACTCAGTGTATATGTTGCAGGGTGGGTTCCGTTCAAGCAGCGTGAGCGTGTTCTTCATCCGTGCTCTGGGCAGTTCTCTCGCTTCCACACCTAAGACAGCCAAGGCTGCCGCCGCTCCTGCACTCGACGTGCGTTGCGTGGAGGGTCAGACAGTGAAGCGTGCTGCAGGCAACGAGGACGAAATGGCTCCTACATACAACCTCTATTGCCTTAACGCTTCCGACAAGGAGAACCGCGAGGCATGGACCACAGTAGAGACAGGTTTCAACACCATGAGCTACATCGACCGCGACTTCGGCACTCTCGGAGCCGGCACTTACCTCTATGCTGTTGAGGCTGTTTATAACGACGGAAAGGTTTCTGAACCTGCATTCACCGAGAACGTGGACAACAAGGTGTTCACCACTGTCAAGGCCAATGTCTATACAAACACAGCCCTCGACTTCTCTGAAAATGCCGTCGTGACTCTTGTGAACGAGGAGAACAAAGACATCACTTACACAGCAGTAGTGAAGTCGGGCATCGCCACATTCGACAAGGTGCGCAAGGGCGTATATACTGCAAAGATTGTGAAGAGCGGTTTCAACGACCTCACAGTCGAGCACAACAACTACTCGTCAGAGTCGCTCTATGAGTCGGGCTTCGAGCTTAAGCTCATCGCCAGAAAGCCGTTCAACCTCCAGACGGAGAACAGCAGCAACGGCATCGTGCTCACATGGAACAAGGACAACGGATACTTCGAGGACTGCGAAGGCATGACCGACTTCCAGCTGAATCCTGCCGGCGAGATAGGATGGACTTACGCCGACGTGGACGGATGCCAGACCTATGGTGTACAGCAGTGCCAGGACAATCCTTATCCTAACATGTTCTCTGAAATGGCGTTCCAGGCATTCAACCCGGGCAAGACCGTTCCGAGCATTCTCGACCTCGTGCAGCCGCACTCTGGCGACAAGATGCTCATCGACGCAAGCCTTGCAACAGGCGGACGCAACAACGACTACATGTTCTCTCCCGAACTTTCGTTCGACGATGACATCACGTTCAGCTTCTATGCAGCATCCGGCTTCTACGCAGCTATGGGCAAAGAGGAGTTCATGGTGGGCTACACCACCGGCGACGCCAAGCCCGACAACGTGGTATGGCTCACAGAACAGCCTGTGGAAGTGGGCGCACTCTGGACAGAGTTCACCTACACTCTGCCGAAGGAGGCCAAGCACGCCGTTATACGCTGCGTGTCCAACCAGCACATGTTCTTCATGCTCGACGACATCTTCGTAGGTCAGAAAGAACCGGAGACATCCGCTCTCACTACCTATAACGTGTCGCTCGACGAGGAAGACCTCGGCAATACCGCAGGCCGCTCGTTCGTTCTCGGCAACCTTGACGACGGCAAGCACATCGCAAAGGTGCAGACCGTATATTCAATGTTCGACGATTCGAAGAGCTACTCCGACTTCGCTGAGCTCATCTTCCGCATCAAGGGCGGTCTGGGTGTAGAGTCGGTTTCTTCTGAAGTGCTCTATACCTATGAGAATGGCGTTGTTACTCTCGGTGCAAATGCCGACGCTGCCGCCCTCTACGATGTACAGGGACGCAAGGTGGCAAGCTGCAACGCTTGTGGCACCATCAGTACTGCCGACTGTCACGCCGGCGTATATGTGCTCAAGGTGTTCTCAGAAGGCCGCACTTCGGTAAGCAAGATTCTTGTGAAGTAACACCTTATTATATATGTGTTCAAGTTCCGCAAGCCGCATGCTTGCGGAACTTCATCAGACAACGGGGCTTTCCCCCATGAAACGGCAGAGCCGCATACATCTCCCCACCGGGAATGTATGCGGCTCTTTCTGTCTTTTCCGGTCTCACCAATAGATTTTCTCGAATTTTATGACTACCTTTGCTGCGTGTCAAACGAAAAACATTCGACAATTCATATATGGCAGAGAAAAACAGGTATGGCCAGTATTTCACTATTGGAGTGATAGCCGATTTCATGGTCTCTTTGATAAAACACCCTAAGGACAGCCGTGTGCTTGAACCCTCTTGCGGCAAGGGTGTCTTTCTGGACAAGTTGAAGGAGCACGACTTTACCGATGTTTCTGCTTACGAGATAGACCCGACTCTGGGTGCAAGCCACGATTTTATAAAGTTCAGAAGCTTCCTCTCTGTTCCGACGACAGAAAGGTATGATGTCGTGATTGGGAATCCTCCCTACATACGCTGGAAGAACATAGAACCCGAACTGAAAGCGGAGCTGGAGACATGCGACTTGTGGAATCGCTATTTCAACAGTCTCTGCGATTATCTGTTTATATTCATCCTGAAAAGCATAGAGCATCTCAACGACAACGGGGAACTCATTTTCATCTGCACAGAATATTGGATGAACACCACCCATTCTACGACACTTCGCAATTATATGTGCGAGCATGGACATATAGAGGAAATTTATCATTTCAAGGAGACTCCTCTTTTCGAAAAGGTCACTGCGTCGTTCGTGATATTCAGATTTGTGAAGTCGAAGCGAGGTGAGTCAGGTATTCGTCTTTATAAATACAATAAAACGCGCGGATTGCCTGAAAAGGAGGAACTGTTTTCGGGAAGTTGCTTCGACATGGAGATCATTCCGCAGTTTCGGAAAAACAGCCGTTGGCTTCTTGCCACGGAAGAGGTGCAGCGTCAGATGAGGGAGTTTGAGGAGGCTTGCGTCAAGACCGACACCCTTTCCTCTGACGGGATACACCGTATAGGCGACTTCTGCGACATCGGTAACGGGATGGTGTCGGGGTTGGACTGTGCTTTTCAGATAAAGGAGACCGACAGTCTGAATGCTGATGAGAAGCGTTCTCTTATTGATGTGTTCAAGGCAAAGAATCTGGATGCTTATCGAAACAGGAATTCAACGAAATACATCTTCATTCAAGATAACGTGAGTCAGGACGGCTTTAAAGCGAAATATCCGCATTTCGCTGATCATTTCGCACCTTTTATGGAGCGTCTCGAAAGCCGCTATTGTTACAACCGCTACATTCCGTATTGGGAGTTTGTCTTCCCGCGCAACCAAAAGCTGTTTGAAAGGAAAGAACCACGCATATTTGTTCCTTGCAAGGAGCGCATCTCCAACAAGAATCATTTCCGTTTCTGTTATGCTCCCGAAGGCGTCTATCCCACACAGGATGTGACGGCAGTTTTCAGAAAAAAGAATTGCAGGGAGTCCATAGAGTTCTTGCTGGCATATCTTAATAATGTGCGCGTGTTCGAATGGTTGTCGTTCAACGGAGTGGTGAAGGGAGCGATTGTGGAGTTTTCCGAAGCCCCGATAGCAAGCATTCCATATAGACCAATCAATTGGATGGATGCCGGAGAAGTGCGTCTGCATGATGACATAACCCGTGAAGTAGGCGAATATCTCAGTGACGGACTTGAAGAGCATCTCGGAAATATAAACCATTTATTTAATTCATTGTTCAATGGGCAAAGTTGATTTTGCAAGACTGGTGTCTGAAATTACCGGCCAGACTGTGGAACGCCCCAACAAGGCAGGGGCTGGTACGCTGTCGGGGCACGCGGCAGGCGAACCTTTTGAGAAGCTTGTTTGCAGCAAGTTGAAAGAAGTTTATCCAGGCAAGATATTCAAACAGTATGAATATCTCAATGATATTTATCAGAAGAATCCCAAGCATATAACCGTGGAACAAAGGCATGCGTTGCTTGATTCGCCGACTGTACTGTTCCTGCTGAGCAGAGGCGACCGGGCAACAAAAGCCTGGAGTCCTGCGAACATCTTTGAGGAGAAGCAGAATGATACGGCAGACATACTTTATGTCGAGAATGGATTTTACGATATTATTGATGTGAAGACGCGCAATGTCAGCAAGAACGCCATGCCGCCGAATATAATTTCAGCTTACAAACTGGCGCAGATGTGTGCCTTGATGGTTGACAACAAGGATTTCGATGCGGTCAATATAGACTATGTGGAAATAGATTGGCTGGAAGAAGGGGATGTCTTGAAAAGCACGGCAGCGCATCATGGAAGTCTGTTCAAGGCCAACCCAGACACGCTTTATATTAATTGGGCGGCGGCAATGCAGATACAGTTTCATGTCAGCGAACTCGATCAGTCGTGGACGGGAAGTGTGGAAGAATGGGCGTACCAATATATAAAGGTGTTTGTCAAAAGTGCGGAGCACAGGTGTGCCATTATGCGGCAGAACTATATTGACCCCTTCCTGAAATACATCACGGAATAATGTTTACGTCTTTATTTTGTGGAAAAAGGTCAATGATTTTTTAACTACTTTAAAAGAAGCCTTGTTTGTATCGCGAACAAGGCTTCTTTGCACCTATTAATAATCTCTGGCAATTTCAGTAAAGCTCAAAAAAGTTTGAAAAGGCTCAGTGAGGCTTAGAAAGGCTCAAAAAGGTCAAAAAAGGCTTAGAAAGGCCTAGTGAGGCTCAGTAAGGCTTAAAAAAAACAGTAATCCCTAATCCCCAAGAAAAGGCTCTGTAATGCTTCTCCACCCCTCTGTATCCCCCATTTTCCCGTTTTTCCTTTGATTTGCATCAATTATCCCTTTGTTTTCACCATTTTTTCAAACTTTTTTCATCAAACTCTTGCACGGAACGAATATTTGCATTACCTTTGCATCCGCTTTCGAGAAACAACGAAACGAAGAAAGCGATAGAGAAAGAGTTCTTTGAAAAGATTACATAACAGACAAGTAGTACAAGAAGCAAACCTCGGAATCTACATTCCGGGTGTTTGGGTAAAAAACGAACCGTTTTAATTCTTTCCTGTCGGCAACGGCGGGACAAAGGTTAAAGATTCAATAAAAGGAAGCGTTCTGAAACAGATACAAACAGGCAGCAGTCAGGCCTTCTTCCGTGAAAGCGTAGGAAGGCTTAGAGAGGCTCAGTAAGGCCTACTCAAGCTTGCTGTCAGAAAAATATTTTACAATGTAGAGTTTGATCCTGGCTCAGGATGAACGCTAGCTACAGGCT
>OLFV01000276.1_pt1 | contig 62887 bp, 49 predicted proteins | sample 1605551 | NCBI WGS metagenome assembly OLFV01 (sample SAMEA3888922, study PRJEB22519) | human gut metagenome | biome: human gut; feature: human-associated habitat; material: faeces | place: Denmark | collected 2011 | reverse complement strand
GGTTCTTGATGTGCAGTTCTGCGCCCAACAGCAGGTTCACCCCGACTGCCTTGGCTGCCAGGTATGCTTCCTTGTTGATGGTGTTGTGGTCGGTGAAACTTATCAGGAACGGTTCGTCGCTGTTGTACTCCTTAATCTTCCTCACCAGCGTCGCAACATCATAGTCCGTAGAACGGTTGTTCGCATCGGGATAGGTGTGGATATGTAAGTCAATATACACTGGCTGCATGGTTTTCGCCTCCTTTCTCTATTCGTTACAACCTTTAAATTCTTCTTCAAAGTAAGGAATAGCCCCATACTTCCCTTCCAGATAATTCTTCTCGTAGTTGCTGTCTGTTCTAGGTTTTGCACCATTGCCTAACGTTATACTCATCATCGGGGTTAGTTTCGTGGAATAGTGCGTTTTTGCCGTCTTTTCCACGAAAACCACCTGATCTCTCCTCAACAGTTTCTTCGACAGCATATTAGTGTCATGCGTAGTGAATATCAACTGTGCTCCGTGAGGGTTTGTCTCTGCACAGTTGAAAAGCCGAACGATGCGACGCGACAATAGTGGATGCAGTTGCGCATCCAACTCGTCAACAAACAGTGACTTCCCCTGCCGTAAGGTGTCAACAATAGGCCCGGCAAGATTAAACAGTTTTCTCGTGCCGTCCGACTCTCTTTCATCTATGTCAAAGTCCACCACCCCCACTACTTCACCATCTACGTTTATTTTACTGTGCTTGGCATAGGCAACAATGGGCGGATGTTCTTTCAGCGAGGCCACTATTTCCGCAGGTAGTCCTTTGGGCAACATCTTTTCGTCAATGAACTCTTGTTCGGTGGTCACTTCGCGGAAGCCCACGTCCATACCGCTGATAAAGTCCAGAATCTCGTCCTTGTAGTCTGTCCTGGTATGTAGCATCTCCTTTGTATAGCGTGAGAAATCGCTGTCGCGCAAACCGGAAATCACATTGGGCTTGGTTCTGAACCACTCTATCACCCTTTTTGATATTTCCCCACCCAGCTGTGCCGCAAGCGAGATGAAAAGTCTATTGTTATTCAGGGGGATGGTTCCTTCTTTTATGGCCAGCCCTTCCGGATAGTTCTGTTCGTCTATCTCTATCATATTGGGAGTCCGCCTCATCAGAGTTTTCAGCGATCGCTTGGGAAATTTCGCTATCAGCCATTCCTCTTCTATCCGTTGCGCGGTATAGCTGAATCCGTAGGTAAACTTGTCGGTGCCGTCCACAAACGACATTTCAAATCGCGTTGGCCTCGCCTCCTTATCAGAAAGCAGAAAGGCATCATACGGTAGCGTTTCGTTATCGTTCAGCCTCACCGAATGAATAATGATAGCCCGCATCCTGCCAACGGCCTTGAATACGTTCGACTTACCGCTGGAGTTGGCTCCATAAAAAGCCTTGGTGTTAAGCACACGAGTGTTTGCAACAGTGGTGAAGCCTCTGTTGTCCATGTCTTTGATGCCCGTATCAGCCTCAAATGACAGTTTGATTTCTTCGTCTATCGAACGGTAATTCTCTGCGGCAAAGCTCGTTATCATAACTCAATTTTGTGGTTTTTGCTCAAATTATGGTTGCAAAATTAAATATTTTATTTTATACATGCAAAAGATTTTTGATTTTCCTTCAAAATTAAGACAAATTGGCAGAAGAATATGATGCCAGTCTGACAGTGGCAGTTCTGACTGACAATATGGCAAAATTTGTGGATTTAGCGGAATATTAATAAGTTATCTACTGTTTAAATCTTAAAACATTTCTTTTTTTGTGATTTTTACTCAAATCTCAATAATTGGCACTAGGCTTGTTCATTTTCTAAATGGTGGACTCGTTCCTGAGCACCGGAACCACCCACAGGAGTAAAGCTCTGCTGTACTGTTCAGACAACAGTGTCTAAAACCATATCTGCTCTATGACATACGTCAAAAACGCAAGTGGTACTTCCAGATGGTCAAAGCCCTCTACAGGTGAGTCATCGTGGTTGGAATATTGGGAGAAGAAAACGGGTAAAAAGGCTACCCGTTGTGGCGCTACCGATTGTCATTCCACAGGCACCCTTGTTGGCGCTCACGTTCAGAAGGCGTTTGGAGGCAGCGAGCTCTACATCACGCCTCTTTGCACCGGATGCAATCAGCGAAGCGACAACTTCTGGGTTGACACCGAACTGGTTAGGGTACCTAGCGGACAGTAAACCGCACAATGGTATGCAACGCCTGAAGTGCTCCGTAGCGGAATCGGAAGGTCACCGCGATGTTTTTCACAATCTAACCCCGACTTTTATGAGGAAAGAAATACACATCGTTTCTAATCCAAACAGAGGAGGTTGGGATGCGAAAAGACCGAACGCAGACAGGGCTTCAAAGCACTTTGATACGAAGAAAGAAGCAATGGAGTGGAGTCGCGATCTGGCAAAGAGGGAAGGACTAGAACTTATTCCTCATGGCACAGATGGTAAGATTCATAATCCCAACAGCTATGGAAATGACCCATGTCCACCCAAGGACACAAGGCATTAAGCATTGCTCTTCTTGGAGATAGCAGGCCTCTGATACGGCCTGCTATTTTTATTCTATTTTAAGTTTTAGTTTTTTTTTGCGCTCAATGCTCTTCAAAAGAGATTTCTTTATCAATACGTCACTATAGAAAAAGCCATCAATAATTCCTGGCTTCAAACACTCTTTAGCTTCTGCCAGTTCTTCTTCTGTCAAATCTTCGACGGTAAGCACTCAGGGCTTTAGTTTTTTGTTTATTCTTTCGTTGATGGTCATACTATTTTTTAATCCGTATAGAATTACCTTGTTTGATTAGCTCCTTCGCATCTTTCAAGTGCGGTTCCAGCTCTTCCGAAGGAACAAAATAGACACCAGGTTTTGTGGCTTTGGGAAAGCGATTGAAATAAGGGTCGGTAGAAACCACCCATTTCAGTTCTGCCATTTTGGGAAAGTTGGGCATAGCATCCCATAGTTCAAACAGTTTGGACTTTGTAGCAACAGTAACGCAGCGTTTGCCCGTTTTCAAACGTGACACACAAATGATGTGTTGCTGAATTCTCTTATCACTATCCTGTTCCTCTTTAGTTGTACGGTGAGTGACAGAAAGATTACGGTTAAACTTTCGGTTTATCTCCTGCATCTTTGCGATGAAGAGTTTGCCATGTGGTGCCGTGTCCTGCATCTGATTACTCATAATGTAGTAGTGTATCATCTCGTGGATGATTGTGTCTTCCACTACATCTTCTGGTAAATCCATCACAGTGCCAATCTTGAACACAAAGCCATAATAATGCCAGGTGTCATCTGGATTTTTCTCTCGTTGGAAGAATACTGCACCGAGAAATGACTTGGCATTACTGAGTTTGAAGGGGAGTGGTTTCAACTTCCCCTCAAACATCAGATTGTTGTATTCGTGAAACTTTTTTTATATATTCAAGCGTTGCTCTCATTTTCTTATTCCTGTTCTATACTGGCCAAATACTCTACATAGTTCTGTAGTTGCTCTGTGTCATCAGGAGTAAGTTTCTTCTCCAGAACCTTGTCAAGATGATATACAATGCTCCAGTTTCCAGCAGACTGATCTGTCACATCTTGCCCTTCATTGAACTCAGTATATACCACGTCCTGCTGTTCAAACGGACGACATACCATTTCGTATGGGTCATCCTCCTTCAACTTAATAATGGCTTGGCTTCCACTCATATCCATTGAAGTACGCAGATGTAAATACTTATAGCCTTTTACTTCAAATGGGAAGATGTTATCATTGACAGTTGTCAGGTCATAGTATTTTTCTGGGTCTGTCCCTTCAACCAGAATAAACTTTCCCATCAAGTCCTTCTCTAAGAACATATTGGCCGTTGTCGGTTTAATATCACGACTTTCTTCTTTCTTGTAGTCAAGAATGATGTCGAAGAAGTGCTCCTTCTTGATAGTCAATGACAAAACTTCTTCCTTTGGATAATTGCCCAATGTTTCAAGAGTTATCTGCTTCTTTGCCTTACGGTATTTCTTATTACCATTGATGGTAAAGATACCGGCGTTCATATTCTGAGGTGTGGTGAGCACAGGCCAGAAGAATGCTGTTCCTCGCCACCCCAAATCCTTTAAGCCATTTTGTTTGAGCAGAACCAACACAGGACGGTCGATGGCATTCTTCTTGTCTATGTTGATTTCACCACCAGCCTCAGGAGCATCAATGAATCGACCTCGTTTGTCAAAGATGTTTTCACGCTCACGGCTCAAATTACGGTCACTCCTCACAGTGACAAGAACCATACCGTCAGTGTCATAGGTAAGATGTTCAAGTGGTGTCACCATATCATTAATGTCCCATTCTAACCCCACATTATTATACTCTATGGCATAGGTATATGATTCGCGGATAAGCGAAAGGATTTCCACAACGTCGTTGTAATGAACAAGATAGAACCCATCTTCGTTTGCCTCTTTTCCTTCTACGGCATGTTGAAGAACTTCCTCTATCTTCTTCGTCAACTTGTTATTCTCTGATGGCTCTATAGTTTGGAAGCCTACTGGATAAGTGCGTTGGAATGGCTTCAGAACCTTGGTGTTTGCAGGAGTGTATTTATTCTGGGCACTTGGACTGATACGACTGTCATATCCGATGACCATACTCGTAAACTCATCTGTCTGAACCGTATCACGGTGAGCCTTCAAATACTGGTAGAGATAATCGTCAAACACATTCATCGTCTTCAGCACATCATAGATGTCAGGAGTCGTGAAGAAACGGGTACAGGCCATGTCTTCCTTGTCACGGGCTCCATACATTCGAGCATGCTGGAGTACTGTATCCATCTGGAATTTCTTCGGGTCACGTCCATAGAAGAAGCAGAGCATGTTGTCTATTGTGATGCCTCGGTCAAGAATAGAACCACCAATGAAGAAATTCAAGGCCTGTTCCAAACGGAGTTGTCCTTTGTCGTTAAGCATGGTTGCGACCTTGCCCGGCTCTTCGGAGTTCACCACATTGATAGTGTAATCGTTATATTCCAGAATACGCTTCACCTCTGCTTCCACCTCAGCAAATGTGGGGAATTTCTCATTGATGAGTCCTTGTCTGTTCCCCAATTCATTGCTGAGTTTAAGGCTCTCGTAGGCATCTGATTCAAGGTCGAGGATGTGAAGGTCGGAGTTTGCCTTATGCAAAAATGCTTGCTTAATATCCTCAATGATTTCTGTAATCAATTCTTCTTGCCAAGCGTGTTTGTGCTTGTTGATTTCGCAGTGAATCAAACAACTGGAATAATACTTCTTGTTACTTTTCTTCTTTGTCTGAATGCTGCGGACTGCTGTGGCAAACAAATAACTTACTACGGCAAAGTTCAGCGAATCAAGATTCTCCGAGTGTGCACGGGATTCTAGATAGAACTCGTTACGTGCCGACAAGATGTCGATACATATTTGGTCAACAGGCTGATACAAGCAACCATACATGTTAGCTGGATGGAAAACTCCATCATCGTCAATTTCACCCTCTTGGCTATCTACATAGTATTGTTTTCCACCAATGTACTTATCATGGATGGGAACCAAGCCTGTATAACGAGGCAGCCAAGGCGATGCTTCCTGGCCGTCACGTAGCTGTACTGTACCATCGGGTTGCAAATAAAGTGAGTATGGTGTGGCGGTAATCTGCAAGTAGCGGCAGAAAACTGGCAGAGTAACAAACTTTTCTATATGCTCAGCAATTTGTAGAAGCGACAGTTCTCCCTTACGCTGATAGTATGCACGACTGGCAAAGTCCGCCTCGTCATCACATACCAAGACCTTTTTCCTGCGAAGTATCTCATTGTTTTCAAACAGTTCTATAAGGTCTTTCAAGTTCGTATTTTCTTTCTTGCAGACAATGATGAACTTGTTGGCAGGGTCATTGAGCTGATAATCGCTAAGTCCGCCTCGTTTGTAGAGATCAAGTATGTCATAGATGTATATGACAACCTTCTGACCGTAGGTGCCATCATCCTTGAAGAAGCGGAATTCCTTATTCAAACGTTCGATAGTCTGCTTTGTCAGCGTATTGGTTCCCTTAGTTATCACCACTGCAACATCAATGCCTCGATCAAAGCACAGTCCCATGATGCTAAGGAAAGTGTCAGTCTTACCACACTGCACCTTTCCAAGCAACAGGCATGGTTGGGTGGCATTTTCACCTTCCATCATCAGTTGGTCGGTCATTTCACGCACGACCTTTTCCTTTTCAGGTGTCATGAACTTATTGTGTGCTGCCATTGTGCCAAAGACATATTCGTCTTCGTTCACGTTTTGAGCGGCTTCCAGCCTGGCTTTCTCTGCCAGCATTTCTGCATTAGGCTCTTGTCCGAAACTCCTTAATTGAACTTCAAAGGCAAGATATGCTTCAAGATTGTCAAAATGCATAGTCGTAAGTTATTTGTTAATAATTTTTAGTTACAAATTCAAAGAATGGATTGCTGTCAATGTCATCGTTCTCCGTGTATGTGGGATTGTTGATAACAAATGCCTTGCGATAAAAAGAAAGAGTAAATTCGCTATATCGTTCCTGCCGAATGGCTTCATAGATGCCAGCCACAGGACGATTCAGCAGACCTGCCTCTATGAACATCGGCAGGACACAATAGAGGGCATTCGGCAAAGAACGGTTGGAACCATACTTGCTTGCCATTCGCTGTGTTATCAAGGTGGTGTTCACTTGTTGCTGCACATGGAAGTACTTACCCATGATATTTAGCGTGTCAAAGCCAAAAGGATAAGCAGCACATATTATAGCTCCAAACAGCAGTGGTCTGTTATGCTTATTCTTTATTGCAGCCAATACAGCTTCGGAATGTTCATACAGATAGCCAAAGATTGGATTGCGAATGGTGAGTTTATTAATTACCGACACCGCCTTCTTGATGCGGTTTCCTCCTTTGTATTCTGTTGCCGCCAGTTCACTGAAATATTCAGGTGAGGCATCATCCTGAAGAGCTGCGCATAAGGCAAGTTCCAGGATGTGAATCGGAATACGTTGATTGATACCTATAGTGATATTCTCCATATTTCTCTATTTTATAATTGCACGAAGGGCACCACAACTTCTGTGAAGCTGCAGCCTCCATGAGTAATAAGTGAAACACCAGAACGCTCAAACGCTCCGAAATCTCGAATTGCCAACCAATTGTCACGTGATAGTAACTTCATGTTTTCAGATGCGCTGGCATAGACCTTACGCTGTTCACTGGCATGGTCACTATTATATATCAGATGACGTTTACCACGACTGCCATCTTTGTAGAGGAACACTTTTTCCACCTGTGTCAACGGACGTTGACCTGTAGCAGCAGTGCTACCGTGGTCGGATGTGAGATAGATGGTGAAGCCCATGTTTTTCAGCACCTTCAGTTGTTCACAGAAACGAGGAGCCCATACATCTGTCAGTACGGCAAGGTCGCGCATATCTCGTGAAGCGTGCATCTTATGATCCATTTCTACTGTGACGTATGACAGACGGTTGACACCTTCATTGATTGCAAACTCTTCGTTATCATAGAGGTATTGCAGTTCATAGGATGACATACCCACCTGTTGCCAGAAATCCTTCCATAACCGACGTTCTGCCTCTGGTGATTGCTTGTAGTCCATCTGTGGACGGTCGCCACGGAAGATAGCCTGGCGTGAGAGCATTGTGATGGTGGGTAGCCATGCTGTAGTAAAGTCTTCTTTGATTGTATAGTGATTCTTCTGCAAATATCTTGCAAGAATACACCACTGCCAGAAGGCAAGGCCGTCAACAACAACTAAAGCAATTTTATCGCCACTGCCAAACTTGTCGGCAAGATGTGGCAAGATACTATTTACACAGGCTGGTCGCAATAATGGATTGCTGTTTTGCAAGGCGAAATAGTTACTATCCAGCCAGCCTTGAAAGCTCTCGTTGACACGAGTCCATTCTTCTGTTAGTTGGTCAAACACACCTGCTAGGGCTGCATCTGCAATAACATCGCTTATCGCCTTTACCGTCTGGCCCATCATCCCCCATTCAAGTGCAACTGATTGTAGTTTCTGGCGATAATGTTCAGCAGAATGTTTCCGCTTTTCATTCTCTTCCTTTCGGATGTCCTCCACCATACGCTTACCCTCTGTCATGTTGATACGACGTGTCCCCATCTTATGGCTGAGCATGACCAGTTCTTCAAAACTGAGTTGCTGCAATAGGTTCTTGTCTGCAAACAGAGGGAATAACTGCCCAATACCGAAATCAGTTATTCTCGCTTCCTGCACCATGTCCGGCAACAGAGTGTCTGTATTTGGACAAACATAAACGAAACGGTCATTCTCTGAAGCCTTGTAGATTAGCTCATAGTGGATGCGCAACTGGAGTTGTGAGCCAACTACGACATTCAATCCGCATTCCGAAAGGAGATGAGACTGTACGACAGGATTGGTGAGCACCCCGTCTGGGTTACTCACTATCGACAGACGGGTATATTCCGCTGTGATGCGTTCCGCAATCTTTTGTATCAGTCTTTGCATCTGAATTATAGTTTGCTCTGGGCGATGTCGTAAAATTGCAGCAGTACCTCGTCTTCGGTCAGCAGGTTCTGAGGAATCTTGTTGCCTACTGTCACAATAGTCTGGAAATCCTTATCGACATAACACTGCTTGAAACCAGCACGAAGGGCTTCCACACGGGCTTCCTTTATTTTTGCCTTTGGCTTCTGCGCGACATCTACGTATATCTTGAACTCTTTGAGCAAAGCTTTTGTACGAAGAGCATTTACGTCCTTGTCGTCCTGAATGTTAGGCAGTCGCCATTTACCATTGGATTCCTCGATGAAGTTCTCTTCAAGAATCTGCTTTAACTCTGGTAGAATATCATTCTTCCTGAGACCGTTGATGGCTTGCATCCATTCTGGCTGTATATCCTGATAGGTCTTGCCACCATCACGTAGGAGGTTCTTCAACCACTGTATGCCATTGGCTTCGTCGCTCACGATGATACCCATAGGAGCAAAGTCAGGAACAGCCTTTCTTTTTGCTTCATATTCGACAACCTGACTTGCAGTAAAATACATCTCATCGCGTTCAACATAGCGTTCTCTAAGACCCGACTGGAATTGCTGCGCATCTAATGGAACAGCAAGTCCACGCTCAATGTATGATGAGATTAACCGATCATAAAGAATTTTAGGACTTCTCTCAATAATTGATGTTAGCTTATTGCCAACCTCATTTACGATTGGGAGATGCTCTAAATGTTCATCTATAAAATCCCACACACTATTAGGCAATTCTTGGGTAAGACTATTACGTACACGCTCTGTACTTTTATAACAAGATATTACCAAATCTTGTTTTACCGCTGTAGATGTTGTTTGTGCGTTATAACTGCCTTGTTTCTTGTCCAGACCTCGTACAACAGAAACTATAAAGCCGGCTTTTGTTAATGCGCGTTGTATTGAATTCCAAACAGCAGCGGAAGTGTTTGAAAACTCAACCGTCATCCAACAGCCAGGCTTTATAATCCTATAGTATTCGATGAAAGCGGCAGTCATCAAATCAGTGTAATCCTGAACAGTTTTGTTTTGAGCGGAGTTTTCAATGGCTTCTTCCTTATTGTCTGTGAACACATTTAGCCACGCTTCATGAATGAAGTTTAGTTCAGAGTACATCAAATTATGTCCAAACGGTGGGTCGGTAAAAATATAATCCACGGATTCAGAATTGATGTTTTGTAAATCTGTAGCAGATGATATTTGGTTTACGCAGCGATGTAACGCCTCTGGATTCATCCGAAGGATATCGTCTAACTTACTTAAAAATAACTCAATTATATTTCTTTCAGCTAAAGCACTTGGCACAAAGAGCGCATTAGGAAGTGCCCCTGCTAAATTGATTTTTCCATTCTTAAGTCCAATATTGTGCAATAAAGACCCCGTTTTAACTAAAATGGAAGTTAATACAAAACGAAGAATAGGAAGGTCTTGCATTAGAGACCAAAGAGCAGAGAAGATAAGAAGATTACGCCTTGTATATAGAAGTGAAACATCCGTATAGCCAGCCCTTTTGAGTTCTGCTGTTTTTACTCCATCAGGAATAGTACCTTTGGGGAAAAAGCCATCAGGTGAAAGAGATTCTATTTCTTGTATAAGCTGAAAATCATAGTCGTCAGGTACTTTGGTATAACGCTTTCCATTGTATTTATAACAAATAAGGACAGGACGCTTCTTTGGAACAATAGCGACATCACCATTGATAGACACAACCGTTTCTTTTGCAATGGTATTCTGAGTCTTGTTAATAATAGAGCCACAATGAGGACAAATAATGCAATCCTTAATGTTGTTATCTTTGTCTAATGATTCCGTCCAATAAGACAACTCGCGTCCACAATTATCACAGATTAATTCGTCACTCCATATAACATATGATATTACTCCATATCCAAGGTTTTTGTGCTTGGTCTTATATAGATACCCGTATTTTTCATTAACTTGCTCAGCTACTTGTTTAGCTTTCGCAAGAAAAAAATTATTGCTTACGGGCTTGTTAAAGTTGTATGTAATGAAGGAAGCTATCGGTGATAAATCACCTAAAATACAATGTCTGATTCCTGTATCACCCTGAATACTGTATTGTTGTATCTCCGATACATCAGAGCATTTGCCAGCAGCGACTCCTGTCATGCCAGTTCCCGCAAATCCATCAAAAATAATATCTCCTGGTTGTGTGTAATGAAGAATATAACGCATGATGGCTGGGTGTGGAACTTTTGTATGATAAGAATGCGCCATATATATAGCATTACTCTTTCCTTCACTAACATCACTGGCATACGGTTCCTTCACCTCAAAATCTGCTTTGCGCTTTCCCTCACGCTCCAACTGTTTCTTTTCTTCTTCCCACTGCGCAATGAAATCATTAAGCCAAGGGTTGGGACAAGCAGTGTAATACGGAGGGTCGGATAATCGGATGATGTCCTCGTCCTTTCCGATGGGGAATCCCTCAATCTGTCGTAGCTCTGGCAACTTCTTTCGCAATTCATCACGGAAGTATTTACGACGGGCATCGTCGTTTGGAAACTCCATACCTAAACAGGTGACGGGCTTATTCTTCTCTTCCCAGATGTCACCGGGTGTGATGCGTCCCATTTCCTCTGCATCGAAGAGGACTGGCTGCGGTATATTTTGGTCTTTCTTGCTCATACTAAAGTTACTTCAATATTACTCTTACATTTTCGTTTTCGTAGCCATTGGTCATCAAGTCGATGTACTTGCCAAAGGCTTTCTTTGCCTCCTGCGGAGTCATCGGATGGTTGAGCGCACGGCGAATATCGTCCATCGTAATATCTACCTTTTGAATGTCGCGGTGCAACTTGTCGATGATGACCATTAGACGGGCTGCGTCCTCGGCTGAAGGCTTCTCATTGCGGTTGTCGTGGAACTGCTTAAATAGGCGCTGCTCGCTTTGGTCAAGCACCGAAGTGGCATTACCAGCCAATTGTGGGTCTTCAGCCATTTCATGAAGCGACTTGATGATATTCTCATGAATCTGCTCCAGTTCATCACGCATGTCTGCAATCTGAGGTAGTGACTTGCCTTGGAATTGCTTGGGATTGAATCCATGATAAGGCACGTTGAGAATGGCTTCGCGTGTAACAGAAGTACTGGCTACCTGTAACTGGCTCATGCGACGGTTCCAGTCCTGATACTGGGGAACAATCGTGATATAACCGCCACGGTCGTTGCCACAAATGGCATCGCATACTTGTTTCTCCGTGCTGCGCATGATACGGAGCTTTTCCTGCTCCTGCATTCCCGTAATGTGTAAGCGGTTGTATTCTGCCAGATACCAGTCAGCATATTTGCCCATCAAGGAGTCAAGTTGACTCTTATAAGCAGAGAGGGCATCTTCGTCATTGACCATCGACGAAACCTCCTTCACACGTTCAAGTGCCGCATTTACATCTGCCTCCATCTGCTGGTCGGTCATATACTGCTTTGCCTGTACAAGGTAAGATATTCGAGTCCACAATTCATCTACCACTTGAAGCATATTGTCGAGCTGATTCATCAGTGGAATGGCGTCAAAGACATGACCAAGTTGCTCCAGTGTCCAAGGCAGATTGCTCATTTTAGCCTTTGTGCCATAGTTCTGTAACTTGTCACAGAATGAAGCCAAAACCTGAAGGCTGTTGGCATGGCTGCTACCATCGAATGGGGCAAGCACTTCCTCATTTTCAAGGAAGATACCTCCACGTACCTTCTGTGCCAATGTAACGGCATGCCCAGCTTTCTTCTGTGCTGCCACAAGGAGTTTGGTGAAGGTGTCATCCTTGTCAAGTTGGCGCGTCAGGTCATGGCCTTCTATTTTTACGAATATCTCGCGTACAAGCGGCAGATTCATTCCCTTCGGACGGCGAACATGTGAGAAGTTGTAGGCCATATCCTCTGGCAATGATGTGATGTCTGCAATGTTGGCTGCATTGATAGACTTATTTCCCGGCAGGCTGATTTCTATATCGCCAAGACTTACCATCGTACACAACACCAGAAATTCCAGGTCTGCTTCAATCTCAAAGTCTTTGGTGCGCCATGTCTGCTCGTAGTACTGGTAGAGGATTTCATCCCGATTGAGCACCTGTCCTTCGCCTTTGTCCTCCAGCCTCTGCTTAACGCTCTGCGCATACTGCGATGCCTCAATACTCAATGTTCCGTCGGCAAATAGTCCAAGTGCAGCAAGGATGGCTTCACTATCGCGGTTGGATTGTAAAGGATTTGCTACCCTCTTCTTGGCTCCTGCTATCATGGTGGCGCGGTTGCTTGATGTGATAGGCAGTCGAAGGAGTGAGAACTTTGGATAGTTGGGCAGACGCTGGCAGAAGTACTCTTCGAGTATGTTGGAGGCAATTTCGCTAATAATCTGTTCCTTTGCCATACCTGCAGCCCCTGTCAGATTAACGGTTTGCAGCTCTCCTTGATAGTATACCTCAGCACATTGGATGAAATCACGCTGGAACACAGGGCGCAACTTGTCCTCGTATGTTTTTCTATACTGCTCATAAAACCGCTTCTGCGATGTGTCCACACTCTTGATAAGAGCCTCAGATGCTGCATAGAGTGAAATAAGTTGACGCATTTCGTCACTCACTTTGTCCATGCGAATATAGACGCTGTCCGGCCCGGTACCTACCTGTATTTTTTCTTTATTGAAGATAGGCATGAAGTAGATGTAGAAGTATTGCTCTGGCTGAGTCGTGCTACGTTCATCTGGGTTGCCCATGAAAATGTAGCCATCGAGTGAAACCTTATGACTCTTCCACTCTACGGAATGAGGATAGATTGGGAACTCCCTTCGATATTTCTCAACCTCAATAGGTAGATTCTCTACCAAATAACTGAAGAAATAGCTGTCGAGAGCGTCTGGCGCCATCGTCAGAACATAGTCTTTGATTTTCTGCTCATAGTTCACACCACCTTCGATGCGTAGGTGATACTCTTGATTCTGAGCATTCTTTTCAAAATACTGTCCTACGGTAGCCGATACGATTTGTGATGCGGTGGTGTTGATAACCTCGCCCAACATTTCACGGTCGAGAATGGTGGGGTTGAGATAGCAGAGACCGTCAATTAGGTTTTCTGCCGTCACACCATTGGTGTGCTCCAACGTGTCTTGGAGAATTTTCACAGCACAGGCGTTGGCAATGCGATGAGCCAAAACGGCTTTGTTGGCTCTGGCACCAGTAAAGTTCTCCGTAATCTTCTGGTGGACGGTCTGCATGATGGCAGTCACACGACGCACATCAGCATCGGTTTGCATTTCTGGAGCCTGGAGGTCATCCCAATACTGATCATAACAGATAAGACCAGGTTCTGTTTCAGGAATGTCTTTATCGAAGATGGCCTGGAACTTACCAGTCAAGGTCTTCAGTACCTCACGCTGTGATTTACTGATACGTATCTGTTGGAAGTTCTCAAAGAACGAAGGATTGACGGGGAAAAGCGAAACATAATCTTCCAGTTTGGCGTGCATGTCGGTGAAAAACTCCGTAAACTTGGAAAGGTGGCGACGAATAATATCACGTTGGGCATCTGTCTTTTTCAACAGTCGCTGCTGAACGACAAACTGCACGTCTTGCTTGGTTATGGTAATGTCCTTATAGCGGTCATTTACCTTGTTGAGCATATCAGCAGCATACTGAAACTCAGGTGAGTTATATATCAGTTCCTGCACTCCGAACATCATGCGTAAACGTGATTTATCACTGGTTTGACCAAGGGCTTGCAACACACTAAGGTCACGGTTTAAACTAACGCCATTAGCACGTGATTTCAAGTATGATAACATTTCGTCAATGACAAGCATCAGCCCTTTATCAGGGAACTTGGCTTCAAACTGTGCCATCATGCGACGCAGTTTGTCGGCATACATATCGGGCTTGTTATCATTGGAAATACTGTAATCTACGCCCCATGCTGCAAGAGCTTTGTCTATCTGATAGCATACAACGCGCCACAGTTCTTCGTCGGTTCCTAACTCAAAGCGAATAACTTTGTACTTGCCAGCAATATTGCCAAGAACCTTACGGGCACTTTCGTTATTCACTTCAGGAAGTAAGGTCGCATCCTCAGCTACCAGTGATACAAGTGACATCAAGTGTGACTTACCTGTACCATAGTTACCGACGATTTGCATACCAAACGTCTCGTAACTGGCAGTATAGTCGAGGTTCTTGCAAATCGCGGGTATAAATGTCTTCTCGTATGTCTCTGAGAAAACAAAGTTGCGAACAAGGGAATGGCGATAGTCTTCATTCGACAGTTGATCGAACTTCACCACCTCGTTGATTGGTTCAAATGTTATCAGCTCTTTATATTTCATATGCTCGGCTATTATAATTCTATAAATGATAATCCTTGGAGATTGAGTGCAAAACGATTGTCATCCATCAACAGATAACGGTTTTCCTTAATTGAGCCATTAGATAGCAGAATCAAACACTTGTTGATAGAAAAAGATTCAATGATACTTCGCAAGTCAAGTTTCAGGTCTGGCTCAAAAAGAATTGACCAGTTCGATAAAACAAGGTATGACCCTACAACCTCATCTTTGTATGTCTGCTCGAAGATTCGTTTACAGGCATTTGAATAGCCGGATGGCTCTTCTTGTCCTTTGATAGCGGATGATAATTCTATGCCCACATCCACAAAATGTAGGTGGGTTATCGGTTCGTGGCAGAAAATGATTTTGTTTCTGCTCACTTGCGAAATGAATTGTTTTATCTTCTCTTTGCTAGACATTTGCTATATAAAAGAAGGGCTCCCAAGTGATGTCTCAACAGGCGACCAAGCCCTTTTTACACCACAAGAGAGTCCCTTGTTTATCGTTCGCCCATTTCAGGGCTTTTGGTGGTCTTTGTTGAGCAATATCCATTCGTCTCTTTCCAAGAGACGTAGAGAAACAAAAAGTCCCCTTATATCACCGTTTCAGGAGCTATTTCTACCTGTTTTTGCTAAACAAAGTGAAAAATTGATATGCCAAAAGTTGCTTTTCTTATTTAATAAGGTGGATTTTGCAAGAAAAAAAGTACCTTTGTACCCAAATATCCGTCTCTTGGAAAGAGATTGAGAAATTTGCTAAACAAATCTCTGTTTATAAAAGTCCTAATATCATCTTGTTTGCTTTATCAACTACTGACGTTTCCAAAGAAGCGAGGTATATTTGTGTTGTTGCTTCAGAATCGTGTCCCATTCCTTCGCTGATAACTGACAACGGCACATTCTTTGCCTTGGCTGCACTTGCCCATGAATGACGAGCCACATACATGGTGAGTGGTCTTTGGTGTTTCAGCATTGTGGAAAGTTCCTTTAGGCGATAGTTGACAAGATGCAGTGCATTGTCATATTGCCTTCGCTCATTGCCTTGCTCTTTGATGATAGGGAGAAGAAAGTCTGTTTGATTTTCAGGGTATTTAGCAATGATTTCAGCCATACACTTCTCCCACTTGATGGTCAGCTCCTGACCTGTCTTTCGTCTGCGATAGGTCAGAATTCCGTTTTGAAGGTCTGTCTTTCTGAGGTATGCCACATCCACAAAGGACATTCCTCTGGTGTAAAAGCTGAACATGAACATATCACGGGCGAAGTCCAAAGATGGTTTCATGGATAAATCCAACTCCTTCAGGGCTTTGATGTCCTTAATGGGTATTGCTCGCTTCACGGTCTTATCTACTCCAGTATAGACATGCCGGAAGGGATTGTTCTGTGGAGTCAGTCCTTTCTCTACGGCTCGGTTATAGACCGCCCGAAGGTTACGCATATAGAACGATATGGTATTCATGCGAACACCTCTAGCTTTCAAGTAAGCTTCATACATGAGCATCATATCAGAACTGATTCCGTCAAGTGGCACATCCTGCTCGTCTCGGAATACCATAAAGCTATTAAGTGTGGCAGTATAGGTCTCCGACGTGCGGACTTTGCCCAGTTGCTTCAATTGCGCTATGACACCATGCATAAAGGTAAAGAGGGAGGACTCCTTGGTCAGTTTATGGAACAAGGTAATCACGTCATCTGCAGTGAAGCGACGACGCTCCGTTTCCAACGAATGGACAACCTTATCCAAACGTGCTACATCCCATGCCAGACGTTCTTGAATACCCAACAGAAGGTTGGAGCGGTTACCATTTACGATAACGCTTTCCGACTCTGCATCCCATTCCCCTGCAAAGACTTTATAATCAGTATTCAACTGACGGACTATCCGATTGTGGATAATCTGGAAATAGAGTCCTCCCTCCTTGCCATCCACCGTCGATGGTCTGAACTTTACCTTTATTGATGTCATCATGTGCGTTAATTAGTTATCATGCTATCCACTTGAAGTACACATAGAAAGCTATCTCTATGGCAAGCGTTATGATTGACAATAGGGAAAGAGAGCCAACAATGTAGAACAGTTTTGTGGAAATCCATACGCCCTCGTTGTTCTTCACGATGTCTGTGAGTCGTTGGCTCTGCTTCTGCCAACTTTCTTTCTGCTGCCTGTGATGGTCGTCAAGTGTCTGTTTCTCCTGTCCCAACCATTGGACATGACTGTCATGGAGCTGCTTCAAACTCTCATCATCAAGCCTCGTTTTGACAGGTGTCTGCTGTGCTTGGACAATGGCGTGGCAAATGCCCGTAATGGCGTTATCTGCGCTTTGGGTTGCTGCTTTGAGGCCATTCTGTGTCGTTACACTACTTTCCTTCGCTTCTTTAATTGCTTCAAGCAATTTCTGCAATAGGGCAAGTGCCTCCTTGATCTGCTCCAAGGTGGCATCAAAGCGGTTCTGCTCTTTCTCTTTTTCCTCGTCATCCTTGATGGACTGCACGAGGTTATTGTATTTGTCTTTTTGTGACATATTTTTTTTGTATTACTTGTGTTGATAATCTGTTTAATTACTTACCTCGTTTCCATCTTCTGACAATCGGCTTGCAGAGCCAGTTGGCCATCTTGGCACAGCGTCTGGCCCTTTCCAGTTCATCCTCGTCCTTGTCTTTTCCCCAGCCTGTGCCAGCATCTCCACCGCCACCATAAGACTCAGACATGGCTGTAGCAGCATTGACGTAGTTCAGGAACAACAGCATGGCGACTTTCAGAATGTCCCCATGCATGGCATTGCTGTTGCAGGGAACCTCGACATTACTGTCAAGCTCCTTGTAAATTCTTTCGGGGATGCTCAGATGTACCTGCTTGCCATCGATGAGGAATACTTGTTGGTAGTCGTTGAATGTGGCAGATGGTTTGGCTTGCGAGGATAATACATATGCCGTTGACGATTTATCCGTGATTGGAGTCTTGCTGTCCAATGGTTTTGGTGCTTGTACAGCCATCGGTTTCTGAACAGGATGCAGTTTTCTCCACGTGTCTTCTATCTTCGTCGGCATCAAGTTTCGTCCTGTGCCAAGTTCCGATGACTTATAAGAGGAATTGCCCTTCTTGACGGAATAGCCTCTGACAATGTTCTCCTTGTCACGCTGCAATTTGACCTTGTAGCCTCGCTTGTTAAGCAGGGCTTCGTAATCAGTCCAGTCGAAACGTGGCAGGTATTTGAGTACATCCATGCAGTCGCTGGTTATCTGTTGGAGGTGTTCTTCCCGAATCTCCATCGGATCTTTCCAGCCGTGGCGCAGATTGATGGCATGGGCAGCAGCCACAGCCCGCTCGCCGATGAAGTGGCAGTCATTGATGTTGCCGTTCTTGTCGATGCGGTTCACCACCAGATGCAGGTGGGGAATCCCAGATTTGGCATCATAATGAAGGGCAGCGAAGTACTGCGAGTTCTTAATGTTCGTCGGGACAAGATTCTTGTGCTTGTCATCTGGTGTCTTGGTCACCTGGTCAAGTTCATCCAAGAACTCCTCAGTGAAGTGTCGCCAGTCTTCGAGCGTCCATCCGTTACTCTCGTTCATGGATGGGGAAACCTCGATGCGTATGGACATCTTGTCAATGGGCTTCCGTGCGAACTTCTGCCTGAAGCGGTTCATGTGGAGCACCATCTCGTCCCACATGCCAATCGGGGGCAGATCCTCTGTCAGGAGGTTCACTTTCACGATGTCGGCACGGAAGTCTTTCGTGGCATAGTTGGTCATGGCCTGACCATGCGCTATGGGTCTTGCTGTTGCTATCATAGTCCTATCCTCCAAAGTTTTCCTTAATGGTGTCCCAGTGCTGGATGAGGTAGTTCACACCCTCTATCCATGCCGTCATGATTCGCTCGTTCCTGAAGTACCGCTTCCTCACCTCCTGAGGCAGTCCGTGAAGGGCATTGCGGATGCCGACAAGTTCTGACCTTGCGGCGGAAAGACTTTTCAATGCTTCCTCCTGTCCCTCGGTCATCAACTGCTTTGGCTGGTGCCCAAGGACTGCATTGTGGACATAGTTGCTTTTGTGCATTCCGCACTTGTTGGCGTTGGTGATAATCTGGTTGTATTCTTCTTCCGTGAAGCGGACATCGATATGGTGTCCTTTGTTCTGCCTCTTTTCTGAGGTCTTCGATTTTGTCTTAATCATAATTACTCAATGATTTTTTTGTTGGGTTATAAATGTAATACTATCGGGAGATTGAAGTAAAAGCCTTGGACAGCCCGGTGCGAGCCTGCGAGCGACGCAAGAATCCAGTGGAAGGGCAGTGCAGCGGAGCAAATCTGTCAGACATTGGGACTTCTTGTTTAGACCTCAGAAAAAATCACACTTCTTCGGGTTTGTCTGAGGCTTCGACTTGCAGTCAGTCGCTGCCTTGTAGTGCGTGCTCGGCGCTGTCGGCTGCATCCGCAGCTGTTGTACTGGGAGTTGGCGAGACAAGTTGATTTGTCGAGTCTTCATTATCAGAGATGCCCTCTGGATTGGTAGGCATAGCAGGAGTGTCGCCTAATGCGACATCATTTGATGTGCTATATAGCTTATCGGCTTCTGGCATCAGGTTGGCATAGTGCTCGTCAAGTTGCTCTAAGTAGCCTTCAGACAGCTGTCCATCCTCTCCGTATGGAGATAGTTTATCTTCTTCCCTTTCATCATTGTTGGCATCAGTCACAGATGGGACGGGATTAGAAGATATAACCGATAGAGTATGGCTGTTGCCGATATTGTCCGAAGTCGGTTCCGAGGCATCACCTTGGACAGCCTGTTTTGGAGCGATTGGATTACGTTGATAATACGGATTCTTGATGGGAGTATCCTGCCCTTCCACGAACCAGAAGGCCAGACAATGAATGGTGTGGATAGTCGTACGGTTATTGGCTACGGATGTGAGAATCCCCACCTCATTGAAGAGGTCAATCATCTTCTGTGCAGTCTTGCGGTCACAGTGCCAGAGTTCGGCGAGTTCCACTTTCGATATGGCAAACTGACCGATACTGAGGTCAGCCGAGAAGTTCTGCTTCTCATAATGGAACGGTTCTATTGCCGCCAAAGAGAGAAAGGTATCAAGGGCTTTCATGCGGTGGAAACCTTGGTTGTCATCCTTGAGGAAATCAAGCTGTTCTCTGGTCAGCAGGATTCCATACTTGATATTCATATATTTCATCTTTACTTTTTTTTGTGGTGAGGGCTGGCATTGGTCAGCCCTCAGCCGTTGTTAATAATGAGATTTGAATGTGACTTGAAAAACAGGGTTACGTCGGACTGGTGTCGGCTTCGTTCTACCAGTCATGCTTGTCTGGCTTTCGTTTGTGTGAAGCAAGGATAGCATCGTTCTCCTCATCTGCGGTCATAGGAACGGTATTCCTGCGCGTGGTCTCCAGCCACTTGTCAAGCTCATCCTGATACAAGATCCATCTTCTGCCAGGCTTGGTGGCTGGGATGGTGCCGTCCTCCAGTTTCATGTACATCGTTCCCCTGGGGATGTGCGTGTACTCGATGGCCTCTTCCACAGTCATTGGCTTGTGGCGGTTCTCCTTTACAGGTTTACTACTCTCTACCTGCTGTCTGGTCAGCATGGCTCTCATGCCCATCACCTCATCCCGAAGCTGGGCGACGACCTGCGGGAGGTCGTTGAATGTCAGAATTTCTTTTTCCATAATTTATCACAGTTTTAGTGATTCGGCTGCAAAGGAACTTAATGATGCCATGCTGATTCCGATTATTCACGATAATCCACGAATAATCATATCAACATGAAATAATTGGGGAAAAAAGGGGGTACAAGGGGAATAATGATAGGGGAAAAGGTAAAAATAGAACTTGCGGCAAGGCTTATTGGTGCTCCCGACAGAAGATTACAAAACAGAAAGTGGGCGAAAACCGATGCAATGACATCAGCTTTCGCCCACTATCATCGAGAGATTATCCATTTTAAAAGACTGCAAAATTTTAGAAAATGCATATTTTTTGTTCAAAGCATTATATTTGTTCAAAATTCATGAACAAACACCATTTTTTTGAACAAAAAGTTTGGTTGTTTGGAAAATGTTCATTAAATTTGTAGCGTTCAAAATGCATGAACAAAAACAAAACAGTGAACAAGTATGGTCAGAGAAGAAGAAATCATCAATGATGTCGTCTATAATCTGAGACGATTAACGAACTTGGAAGATATTATATTCAAGGCAGCTGAACAAAGCAAAAGTTATGGCTATAACCTCACTATCAACGGGGTTACATTTGCTTGTGATGTGAGGCCACAAGTGAACAAGGCAAATTACAACCTTATTGTGCAGCACATGAGAAGTCTTAAGGAGCAGACAGACAAGCCGCTGATGCTGGTAGCAAACCATTTCTCACCAGAATCTTTTGACGGTCTGCCTGAAGAAGGAGTTAGTGTGGTGGAGAGCAGCGGAAACTGCAACATTGTTGCCGCTCCGCTGTTTATACGTATAAGCGGACAAAAGGCAATGCTGCCAAAAGAGGCAAAAGGAAAAGCGTTCAATGAAGCAGGTCTGAAGGTTATTTTTTATTTGTTGCTTGACGAAATAAATATCAATAAGCCTTATCGGACTATTCATGAAGAAACCGGTGTGTCACTTGGCACAATCAAGAACGTAATAGAGGAACTTGGCAGGGGGAAGTTTGTGCTTACCACAGAAAATGGACGCTTTTTGAAAAACAGGAAAGAGCTGCTAGATGTTTGGCAGACTCACTACAATCAAAGTCTGAAGCCGAAGTTGCTGCTAAAGGAAATGGAGTTTGTGGATGCCGACTGCCGACGAGATTGGAACAAAATAATACTACCAGATGGAATGTGCTGGGGAGGTGAAGGTGGAGCCTTTTTGATTGACCGCTACCTGATGCCAGAACTATTTGATATTTACACGGAAACGCCGAGTGTCAAGCTGATGATGACCAAGAAGGTGAAATTCCAGGAGAAAGGCAGGATAAAACTCTATCAGAAGTTTTGGAAAGACAATACTGACGAGAAAACGGCTCCCAAAATTCTAATATACGCTGACTTGATGGGAAGTGGCAACAGCCGTTGCATTGAGGCGGCTCAAAGACTGATTGAGAATGGAATATAAAATCACGAAAGAGGAACTTGGCAATGACTGGCTATATAGTACACTCGTTGCCCTGAATAAATGTATGGCAGAGCATGGGTTGCCACTGTATGTGGTAGGTGCCAGGGCAAGAGATGTAGCCATGAAGCTAATGAAAGGCGATGAACCAAAGCGTCGCACGGAAGATTTGGATGTAGCCATTGCCATAGAAGACTGGCAAACCTTTGATGACATCTGCAAAACGCTGGAGAATAACCATTTCAAGCGTCATGGAGAAACGCAGAAGTTCTTCTACAAAGGCGTGAACGGGGATTTAGATTTTGAGGTGGACATTGTTCCATTTGGCGGAGTCGCTGTGGACGAAAAGATTGGTTGGCCACCAGAAGGGAATCCTGTCATGTCGGTAAAGTGCTTTCAAGACGTGATGAACGAAGCGGTCACCGTGATTGTGAATGGCGAAATAGAAGTAAAGATGGCTCCGCTATGCGGTCAGTTCCTGATTAAGTTGGACACATGGAACGACAGAAACGCATCGACCGACAAGGATGCAGAAGACATGTTGTTCATCTTGAAAAACTACCTTGACATCCAGTTGCTATATCAAAAAGACAATGTGCCGCCCGACGTAGTGACTTTCGACAATGAGAGTCTGGATGCAATCATCTGGGGTGCGCAATGGATGGCCTACGACATCAGCAAACTGCTAACAACAGAACATCTTCAGTTCTATGCAGACCTTGCATCAGCAGAACTGAAGAAGGAGGAAAAGAGCAACCTTATTTATCACTTTATGAAGTATTATGGGAACAGTGAAATGGACGACATCAGTATCAATTATGAGCCTTGTCGCCAAATCTGGAGTGTTTTCGTAGAAATCTTTAGCAAAGAGTTAGAAGAAAGGAACAAACGATGAAAGTAAAATCATTTTCGATTAGCAGCAAACGTTATCCGAATGAGGATAAGATGGCCATACAAAATATGGGGATATACGGCATTGCCATAGTGCTTGCTGATGGTATGGGCGGATTGAGTCTTGGTGATTTAGCAGCTGATGTCGTGACTAACACCGTGGCTGATTATCTGATGAAGAATTATGAGGGATATGCCGAGAAAGAAGTCTTGCACAAGGCTCTGGAGCGTGCAGATCAGGAAGTGAGACGGGTAAGCATTGAGAAGAAAAGTAACATGGGTGCTGCAGTAGCCGTGGCAATCATAATAGATTATGAACTTTATTGCACATGGCAGGGAAATGTCAGAATCTATGCCCAACACGAAGGAAAGACGGAGTTGTTAACCACAGACCATATGGCAAATATTGGGTATGGTAGAACAGCCTTGACCAGATGCATTAAAGGGTCTGGTCTGCGAGATGATGTTCCTTTCCTATACCATAAGTTGTCAGAAGATGATACTGTGTTCGTCTGTACGGATGGATTGTACAAAGTTGCTGAAAAGAATCTGGGTGTGTTATCTGCAGATGAAATTTCAAGGAAACTGAATGATCCAGAGGATGATGCATCACTTATAGAGGTGTCTTTTAAATAGGAAGAATGGGTGCCATACAAAATTTCTATCTATCACAAAAACGATACTTGACTTTATTATCGAAAAGCTGAAAAGGCTTCTTAATTCAATTGTTTCTTTAGAAGACATTTTTGATAGAGCCCGTATTCCCATTCTGCTGATATATGATTTTAGTGTTTTAATAATCTCGTTTTCGCTGATTTTTGAAAACAGATTTCTAGGTCGCCTTCTTTCGAAGGACAAACTATTTAATTGAATTTCTCATAGTGGAAATGATAGTCGCCTTTGTCAGGCTCGTCTATCACGATGTTCCCAGTATCAGGCTGGAACTTGAAGTTGCGGATGCTATCCTGCTCGATGTCTCTCATTACATCTGGGAACATACGCTTGATGAAGTCGGCACGGACACGTCCCGTATAGTCTTTCTTGCTGCCCAGTCTCTCGGCTATATTCCAAACAAAGTGCCGTAGGTCAAGGGTGGTAAGAGTGGACTTCAATCTGATTGGCACAGGAATATGCCGCCAGTCATCGGCCCACTTCCTGATTGCATCACAGAGTTTTTCCAATTCCTCATTGTCATAGATATATGGCGACATGGTATGGGCCACATATTCTATAATGGCATCAATGGTATTCTGTCGCCTCTGTTCCTGCTCACGCTGATATTCCTTACAGCGTTGGGCATATAGGTCGGGCTGTTCTGAACTCGTCTCTATTGTATCGGTTGCCTCCTTTGTCGGTTCTACTGAATCGGAAATCTCAATGATAGGTTCTTGCAGTTCCTCTGGCAAGGGTTCTTGTGCAGATTCTGTTTGAGGTAGAACTTCTGCCAGATATTCATGAACCTGTTCAATGCTCATATTGTCCATGGAATCTTCTGTGACTGCTTCCGTTTCTTGGTTGGTAAGAAGGGTGGTTCCTTCGCGTTGACCGTTCTGCAATCTAAATGGCACTTCTGCCAATACGGACTGGAACAGATAATAGACTGTCCACAGTAATCCGCTGGAGATTACAAAGGTTACGAACTTGGCAAAGTTGTCTTGTCCGAAATCGTTGCCCACCTTCAATGACACGAAGAGGGAAATGGTGAGAATGACCAAACCAGGGCATCCCCACACAAGGCAAAAGTCTCTTACAGCCATGCTTTTCGTTTTACATTTTACGTTGTTCATCTTTCTTTCCTTTCTATATTTATTGATTTGACTTATCAGAATTGTCGGTATCATCCACAACTCATCTGAGCGATTTGTAACGCAAAGTTACTCCGATTATTCCCGACTGCTCAAAATCTTCCGAAAAATCCGCTTCGTTTTTACATTAGTTTAGAAATTGGTCCTACCGAGTATGAAAAAAGAACCAATAATCATACTATAAAATATTGATGGACATGACGAAAGGGAAAAGAAAAAGGGAGAAGCAATGCCCCTCCCCATACAGGCACATTAATAATATGTGTCCGATAGAACTGTAGGTCATTATTGCCCTACGACTTTCAACTGCGGAGTGATCTTTGGCTTCAACGTAATACGGTTGACGCTCTCTCGCTTGCTCTCATCTGCCATAGTCGCATAGATCTGTGTGGTCGAAACGTTCTTGTGGCCCAACATGTGCTGAACGGTATAGACGCTTGTACCAGCATCCACCTGAAGCGAACCGAAAGTGTGCCGGCTGCAATGGAACGAGATTTTCTTAGTGATGCCAGCGGCTTTCAGCCAGTTCTTCAAGGGTGTCTGTGTCATCTTGTCTGCAAAGCCGACAAAGACGGGGCCAGTTCCTCGCTCACCAATCAGTTCCAAAGCCTCGTCACTGATGGGATTGTTTACCAGTTCCTTGGTTTTCTGCATACGAAGTGTGACATACATTCCACCGTCACCGTAGGGCTGTATGTTCTCCCATGTGAGCTGCTTAATATCACTCTTACGGAGTCCAGTAAGACAAGCAAAGAGAAAAGCGGTTTTTAAGACGGGATATTGGCATGGGGTGTTTGCCAACCTGACAAGCTCATCCTTCGACAGATGCTCTTTCTCCGTGGGGATGGTGTCAATGCGCTCCAAGAAGCCGTTGGGGTTCTCCATAATCTTGTGTTCTCTGTAGGCGGTATGAAGGACGGCACGGAAGGTTGACCAATAGCCTGCTACACTATTGATGTGAAGTTTGTGTTCCGTGTGGATGGTCTGCGGAGCAGTCAGCAGATACTCACGGAACTTGTTGCACAGGTCAACGCTTATTTCGTCAAATCGGCACTTGTTGTTGCAGAAACGGGCAAAGTGCTTATAGACGTGCTGCCACTTGCAGTTCTTCTTGTCTGCCTTCTGCTTGAAGTAGGCAAGGAAATCGCCCTTCATCTTTTCCTTGTCAAAGAAGTCGTACCTCTCATTGACTATGGACTCATAGCGACGGCAACGGAGGGCTTCTGCCTTCTCACGCATACGGTCGTTGTAGTCCTTCTCACGTTGTGACTTCGGCTTGGCATAGATGTAGATGCCGAGCGATTCATGGCGCACGACCTTCATGGTGGACTCGTCCCTGTAGCCGGGATAGTAGTCAAGGTAGAAGGATAGCTGTTCTCCGCCTTTGATTTTCCGTGTGCGGAGGCTCACGGTTTTGCAGATGTTACTCATACATATATATATTATTTGTTAATAATCTTGGTGGAGCGTTTCTCCACGGGTGCAAAGGAACTCAATGATGCAGTGCTGACTCCGATTATTCCCAATCATCACCGAATAATCCGTCAGTATGGTAGAAATTCAGAATCCTGCATCCATCATTCCCAACGATTTCCGTTCCTCCATCACTCTCTCCACATCAGAACGGAGCAAAAGATTAAGCCGTCCTACCTTTGTCTTCTCAATGTGCTTTACCTTGACGATGTGGCAGATGTTGGCTTTGGTCAGTCCATAGAGTTGCTGCAATTGCTCTACGGTATAATAGTTTTCGTTGGATAATAGGTCGGTACGTCGGAGCTCGTCAAAGTGACTTTGGGAATAGTAGGTCTGCCCATATTCTCGCTTACTTGGAATCTTATGGCGATGTGCATAAGAACGGACCGCCGTAAGGTTGATACCGTAGCGGTCTGCCACTTCCTGTGGCGACAGCCAATCGACGATGGCATCAAGATCTATAGTGGTACCAAATACTGCATCAATGTGTTTTTTGCTGTAGTAGTTTCGTCCAGCAATACGGCACATAGGAATCTGGTGACGCTTGGCAGAAGCATAGAGCCATGACTGCTTGACCTTATAAATCTGCTTTACTTCTTCGCCAGAGTAGTATTCGAGGACTTCATCAGTTGCACGTTCCTCCTTTGCCTTGTCCTTTGCAGAATTCTTTATTTTCTTGGAAACAGACTTCTTGGGCTTAGTACATGGCAGGACACGATTATAAGGATTGGCCTCAAACATATTCTCAATATCACTCTTACGGACAAGGGCCATTCGGCTGCTCAGCCGTGAAGCTGGCAACTTCCCTTGCTCTACAAGTTTATAGACATACTGACGGGTGCAGCCAAGAAGAATGGCTGCTTTGGAAAAGGTCAGGTACTCCTGTTGCTGGAGTTCCATCACTGGTTCGACAGCCCGAAGGAAATCCCGTTGTCTCTTTTTCTTGTTCTCCTTTGCTTGCTCGGCACATTCCTCTGAGCAGTACTTCTGCATTCCGCTGTTTGTGGTGAAAACCTTGCCACAATAAGCGCATTTTCTGGTCTTTGGCATACTTGCGATATTTATGGGTTCAACATTCCTTTTGCTGTACCTCTCCGCAAGTAATCACAAGTAAACTATTGACAACCTATATCAACCTTTTCCACAATATTGCTTTTCTCAAAAGTGGGTCAAAAAAACGTCAACTCTTGTAACCTGTCGTCAACTCTTATCAACTCTGTCCACGATGTGGCAAAAATAAAGCCTCGTAAATTCCCTGCGGTAGAAATACGTTGCAAATTTATAGGGAATTTCAGAAGCACCCAAAAACAGCTTCTGAAGTGTTAAAATCTAAAAGCGGTTGATATACAGATGTTTATCTCCATATGTTTTTCGTTATTTGTGGTTGTTTAGATGGCTCTAAATACAGAGGCGGAGTATTTTTTGCGATAAGCCATATGTTTTTTTCGCTTCATGAAAACAGCTCCGAAAAATTCAAATATATGGGGTGCAAAATGCCAAAAAGCGACCCGTACACCTTATTATATATTGCGTCATCTCGGCTTCCCGGATTTTACGAACCGAAAGTTTCCGAAAGTGATGCTTATGCACCCGCCGCAATGCCTGCGGAAAGAAACAATAATACCGCGAAACGTTACGGTTTCGCGGTATTATATATAATGTATGGTTCGCTTATTTCTCGGATGCGGTTTTCTTCTTGCGACAAACAGACACAGCCACCGCTGCAACAAGTGCAAGCAACATCACAACCAATGCCGCGTAGGCAAGAGTCTCCGTTGTGTGGAGCGATTGCGGATCGAACTTCAAGACAAGCGTGTGCTTGCCGCCGGGAACTCTCAGCGCACGCAACACATAGTCGGCGCGACCAATCATGATGTCTTTGCCGTCCAATGTAGCCGTCCAACCGGGATAATAAATCTCTGAAAGCACAACTACACCGCCGTTCTTCGATTCCACATTGTATGTGAGTTCGTTGGGTTCGTATGCCGTGAGCACAATCTTCGATGTTGTGTCGGCGGCAGCATTTGCATAAGCCGCACCGAGCTCTTTCTCGAAACTCTTGTCGGCTACCGCCTCCACGCGACGGTTTATCTTTTTGAGCATAGCCATTTCAGCCTTCGCGCCGTCAACGTATGTGAGTTTGTCAACAAACCACGCATTTCCGTAAGCGCACGGATTTTGAAGCGGAATGGTCTTGCCCTGCTGCAAAGGCATTATGAAATACTTGGTGTTGAGCATGTTTATCGTAGGACACACCGTGTCGGCATCAAACTTCGAGAAGTCGCCGGCGGCCTGCGGAATTACCTGCATCAATGCCTGCATTTCGGGTGCAATGCAATAGGTTATCAAATCCTGATAACGCCCGAGTTTGGCGGCATGATAGCCTCCTATGCTCTTATGCCAGTAAGAAGTTTCATTTTCATTGAATGTGTCGGAAGCAAAATTGAGCACGCGGTAATCAAGGCTCTTGTCCTGCAAAATCTGTTCGTCGGTAGCCGTCTTTGCAAACACCTGCTCCTTCTGAAGCGGGTCAACAAACATGTCGTTATTGAGATACCTGCGGTTCACACCCCACATGTCCACAAGGCAAAGCACCGTTACGGCAACAACCATCCATGTAGACTTCAGCTTTCCGCTTCGGTAAATCATGAGGATAGCCATTCCAACGACAATAACCCAGAAACTTCTCCAGGCATCGGACGAAAGAATGGAATGGCGTATTGCCGTGATGTCGGTGGCAAACGAATTTACCATTTCGGGCTGCAAAATTCCGCGCAACTCGTTCAGGATTTTGTGTTCGTTGCCTGTGAGACAATCGCCAAAGAATGTGCCCGGAGTTATGGCAAACAAAAGGCAGAGACCGGCGGTTACACCGAACGATATATAAAGAGGTATGGGTTTCTTGCGCAACAAGTCGGGTTCGGAAACCATTCTCGACAACGTAAGAGCCGCGAGAAGAGGAATCGCAAACTCTGCCACAACAAGAATGGAGGACACGGCGCGGAACTTGTTATACATCGGGAAGTTGTCAATCATCCAGTTTGTAAACGTAGGGAAGTTATGTCCCCACGAAAGCAGCATGGAAAGCACCATGACCAACATAAGGCAACGGCTGACAGCTCCCTTGGAATAGAAAAGCGAAAGAATGAAAAGCATACATACAAATGCTCCGACATACACGGGACCGGATGTTCCCGGTTGCTCGCCCCAATATTGAGAAAGTCCCGGAGTGCTTCCGCCAAGTTGCGGATAAAGTTGCTGCAAAGTCTGCATGTACTCGGCATAATGGGAATCAGCCTGCGCTTTCTCGTTTGCAGTCATCGCGCCACTGGCACCGCCTTTGACATTCGGCACAAGCAGGGAGAATGTTTCCCCTACACCGTAGCTCCATTGAGTTATATATTCCTTTGACAACCCCGAAGCGGCACTCTGATCATGCTTTCCGGCAGTGGCAAGTTCGCTGCTGCCGCGCATTGTTTGCTTACTATACTGATAAGTATGGTAAAGATTCGACGAGTTAACGGCTACGCCAATCAGCGAAGCCACTACGAAAATTCCCACACCCTTCGCAAAGCGCACAAGTTGCTTTTCTCTTATTGCCGTAATAAGGAAACCGACGGACATAAGCACCATTGCAAAGATAAAGTAGTATGTCATCTGCAAATGGTTCGACAAAATCTGCCACGCAATGAAGAACATGGTCATCACACCGCCCCAAAGATATTTTCCACGGTAACAGAGCACCATTCCCGCTATTGTGGGAGGAATGAAAGCAAGTGTGAGAACCTTCCAAAGGTGTCCGGCACCTATAATAATAAAGAAGTACGACGAGAAAGCCCATGCCACCGCGCCGAAAACCGCTACGGGAGGACGGGCACGGAATGTGCGCATGAGTATATAGAATCCCAGAAGAAGGATGAACACATACATGGCGCAATCAGTGAGACCAAGTTCGTAAACTCTCTCAAGTCCCGACAAAACACTGCGCGATTTGTAGCTCGGAGATATCTGATAAGTCGGCATACCACTGAAAAGAGCGTTAGTCCAACGGGTATCGTTGCCGGTACGTTCGAGATATTCCATTCTTTCACGCCCCGCGCCCACGCCGCCGGTGATGTCGTTGCCCGAAAGTACGAGACCCTGCGTAATGGGAGTGAAAAAATATGCCACGGATACAAGCACAAACAGCACAACAGCCACTGCGTCGGGCGTAATACGCCTTAACAGGGATTTGCTTTGCGTTGTATTTTGTTTTTCGCTGTTCATATTCATATTTATATATACAAGCCGACGGAGACACGCGGTTTATGCGCATCTCCGTCTGCCTTGCGGTTTTTAATATCTGTAGAAGTCGGCTTTATAAGGACCGTCAACGTCTACGCCGATATAGTCTGCCTGCGCCTTGGAAAGCTTGCTGAGGTGAGCACCTACGCTTGCAAGATGCAGACGAGCCACTTCTTCGTCAAGAGCTTTGGGAAGACGATAAACACCTACCTCGTATTTCTTGTTGAAAAGCTCTATCTGCGCAAGAGTCTGGTTCGTGAATGAATTACTCATCACAAAACTCGGATGACCTGTGGCACAACCGAGGTTTACAAGGCGACCGTCGGCGAGCAGGGTTATATGATGTCCGTCGGGGAACTGATAACTGTCAACCTGCGGCTTTATGTTTTCTGCCTTAATGCCGGGAACTTGCTTCAACTTGTCCACTTGTATCTCACTGTCAAAGTGTCCGATGTTGCAAACTATGGCTTCGTCGGGCATTTGCTTCATGTGTTCCACGGTTATTACGTCTATGTTGCCCGTGGTAGTAACGAATATGTTGCCAACAGGCGCAGCTTCTTCCATGGTTACCACCTTGAAGCCCTCCATTGCAGCCTGCAGGGCGCAAATCGGGTCAACTTCGGTAACGAGTACGCGCGCACCGTAAGAACGAAGGCTTTGTGCACAGCCTTTACCCACTTCGCCGTAACCGGCTACCACTGCCACTTTACCGGCTACCATTACGTCGGTGGCACGCTTGATGCCGTCAACCAAAGATTCGCGACATCCGTAAAGATTATCGAATTTGCTCTTAGTTACACTGTCGTTTACGTTGAAAGCCGGGAAAAGGAGTTCTTTCTTTTCCGCCATTTGATAAAGGCGATGCACACCTGTTGTGGTTTCCTCGCTAACGCCGCGAATTTCTTTCGCAGTTTTTGCCCAGCGTTCGGGATCGGCAGCAAGAACTTTCTTGAGAATTGCTTTCAATGCGGCTTCGTCGCCACTACCGCTGGGAGTGTCGAGCACAGAAGCGTCTTTCTCGGCTTTTGCTCCGAGATGTATCATAAGAGTTGCGTCGCCGCCGTCATCAACAATCATGTTGGGGAGTTTTCCTCCCGGGAAATTCATGGCTTGAAGCGTACACCACCAATAATCTTCGAGACTTTCGCCTTTCCATGCAAACACGCCCACTCCCATGTCGGCTATGGCAGCCGCTGCATGGTCTTGTGTGCTGTATATGTTGCATGAGCACCAGCGCACTTCCGCTCCGAGAGCCACGAGAGTCTTTATGAGCACAGCGGTTTGTATGGTCATGTGCAAAGAGCCCATGACACGTGCACCCTTCAATGGCTTCGAATCGCCATACTTTGCCTGCAATGCCATAAGACCCGGCATTTCATGTTCTGCTATACGAATTTCTTTGCGACCGAAATCAGCCAAATCCATATCTGCTACCTTGTAGGGCAGAGCGGAAAAAAGTTCTTCCATCTTTATTATATATTGTATATGTTTTCTAATTGGTTGCAAAGATATAAAGAAATTTTTCTTTGCCGCATGCATGTATCATATTATATTCTATGTTTGCATTGCGCCGGCACCGATGCACATATCGCATGCGGACCACAGTTTTTTGTTTCTCGGAAATGCTTTTCCGTTGCCCAAAATCACGATTTGCGAAGCATCGTTTCGGACGCTTCTCGAAACACATGGGACATAAGAAAAAATACAAGGCACTTATTTCAAAATATGTGCCTTATATTTTAAAATAAGTGCCTTGTATTTTTGGACTTTTCAAGTCTTTGAACTGCAACAACTTACAAAAGCCTCAAAATTTCCCTTTTCCTGCCGGTCTCAAGCCCTCTGCGCCAGACACATGCAAACGCCGTGGAAGCCATGTTTTACAATGACTCCCACGACCCAATGAAGAAGTTAATGTAGACGCCTCAACGGCGTATGATACGGTTTATGAACACCCAGCCGCCGAACACTTGCAACAGCATTCCGGGAATGCCTATACGAAAATCCTGTGCGGCAGCAAGAAGAGAGCCTGTCATGACCCACTCGCCCAATGTGCCGGCTGTCTGATAGCACAAAACCACGAGGGCAAGCAGCAGGAGCGTGGCTTTCCTGTATCGCGCCGACGCGAACCCCGCAGCGAGAGCCAGCAGAACGGACTTCATGATTATTGCGGGCAACACCGCCGGTGCCGGCATGGAGAACAGTGCGGAATTAGCCAATGGCGAGAGCACGGCAACCAAGAGTCCCACGCGCCATCCGTATTTGTAAGCTCCCACAAGTGTGAAGAAATATATCGGCAGCCATATCATGCCGCCCTGATGTATAAGGTGGAACATTTGGGGCAACAATATATTGCCTATGGCAAACAACGCAGCCACCAGATAGGATTTCATCTCGCCATATCCCAGAGAATATAATTTTACGGTCCTTGTTTCCATTTTCTTTTCGGTTTTATTGTCAGTTTATATTATTATCAGTCTGTTTTCCATTCATCATCTCCGCCATTTTCTCCTTTATGGCGCGGAGCATGTCGGTCGGCGAATCCACGTTGCGGCACGCCGTTTCCATGGGACACCATCCCGTTTCATCGCGGTTCATTATGTGGTCGGTTTCATTGCCAAAGCTCACTGCCACGCCATATTTTCGCAACAGTTCAACGGCAGGCGTGCTGATAAGTTCGGCATATACTTCGCGCACTTTGCCGAGCACCATGAGCGCGGCGGCGGCTTTGCCCACCACTTTGTCGGCTATTTTCGCGCCGTTCAGCACCTGCGGCTCTTCCTCAAGCACCCGGAGCAAATCTTTCACCCCTCTGCCCGAAAAAGTACGCACGCCGTGGTTCTCAATCACCAGCGACCAGTCGCCCGAGTGCAACAAATCCTTCACATCGCCTGTTTTCATAGCGTGCCTTGCTTCAACTGCTCCACGAAATGGTCAATGCGCTGCATCTCTTGCGGAATCTCTATGTTTTGCGGGCAATGTTCCACACACTTTCTGCATCCTATGCAATGATTTGCCTGACGCAGTTTCGGCACACTCCTGTCGTAGCCCACAAGAAATGCCCTGCGCGCCTCGCGATAGTTCTTTGCCTGCTGATTCTCCGGCACATTGCCCTCGTTTACACACTTGTTGTAGTGGACAAATACCCCGGGAATGTCAAGACCATAGGGACAAGGCATGCAATACTTGCAATCGTTGCAGGGAATCGTGGGATATTGCACCATAATCTCGGCAGTGTCGTAAAGAAACTTCATCTCCTCGTTGGTGAGCGGCTTCAAGGGGCAATAGGAACGCAGATTGTCCTGCAAATGCTCCATGTATGTCATGCCGCTAAGCACCGTGAGCACATCGGGAAGAGTTCCCGCATAACGAAATGCCCAGGAAGCCGCACTTTTATCGGGTTCGCGCTGTTTGAGTCGCGCCACGATATGGTCAGGCACCTTGGAAAGCCTGCCGCCAAGCAAAGGTTCCATGATAACTGCCGGAATTTTCCGTTTTGAAAGCTCGCCGTAAAGATATTCCGCGTCGGTGTTGCGGGAATTAAGCTCCTTGGCGTGCTGCCAATCGAGATAATTCAGCTGAATCTGCACAAAATCCCACTTGTAACGGTCGTGCTGCGAAAGCAAATAGTCAAAAACCTCAATGTCTCCGTGATAAGAGAATCCGAGATTGCGTATTCTCCCCGCCTCACGCTCCGCAAGCAAATAATCAAGCATGCCGTTGTCAACATAGCGCGCCTTGTAAGCCTCCATACCGTTGTCTCCCATTCCTATAGCATGGAGAAGCATGTAATCTATATAGTCAACTTGCAAAAGCTTCAGGGAATTGTGATACATCTCTATCGACTTTTCGCGACTCCACGTGGAAGGATCGAAATTAGACAGTTTTGTGGCAACAAAGAACTTGTTTCGCGGGTGCCGTTTGAGCGCAATTCCCGTAGCTTCTTCGGAATGTCCCTTGCAATATGCGGGCGACGTATCGAAATAATTCACTCCGTGTTCAATGGCATAGTCAACAAGTCGGTTCACAGCCTCTTGGTCTATCTTGTCTTCGCCTTCACGTGCGCTTTCCTCGGTAACTGTGGGCCAGCGCATGCAGCCGTAGCCGAGAATGGAAACCTTGTCGCCTGTTTTGGGATTGATGCGGTAGGTCATTTTATCCTTGGGAATGGGACCTTGTGCCGTTGTCGATTCGCCGTTCACTGGATTTTTTCCGGAATCACAGCCCACCAGCATAGCAGAACCGGACACTGCCGCACCGGCACCGAGTCTTTTCAGAAACTCGCGCCTGTCGATATTTTTATTGCCTTTTGTCTTCATAAGTTTTTCAAATGGTTTTGTGCTGTTCATGACCTTCAACATATATTGCGCTGAAAGGACGCGCCGGACACAGGTTTTCGCACGCACCGCAACCTATGCAGCGTTCCTCGTTCACCACAGGAATTTTAACCGAAGCCTCATCGTTGGGATTGGAAGCCACCATTGTTATTGCGCCGGCGGGACAATGGCGCGCACAGTTGCCGCATTCCACTCCGTCTGTGAGAGGTACGCAATTTTTCTTAACCCACACGGCATGACCTATCTGAGTTGACGATTTTTCGGCGGGAGTGATTTTTAGAATCGCGCCTGCGGGGCAGACCTCCGAGCATTTCGTGCATTCGGGTCTGCAATATCCGCGTTCGTATGACGAATGCGGCTTCATCAGTTTCCCGGGTCGCAGCACATCGTTGGGACATACCGCCACGCACAACTGACATCCCGTGCAATGGTCCTCCAAATGTTTCAAACTTACGGCACCCGGCGGAACAATGGAAGTGTTGCGGTTGGGAATTTTCTTGTCAAGAATCACAGCCAGCCCGCCGTCCACCGTTTTGCCTTGGGCATGAGCCACCGCAGTTCCGAGAATAACTCCCGCACCTACAAGAAAACTGCGGCGCGAAGCATCGGTTTTCTGCTCATCAGCCGCCTTTGCGGTAACGGATGCCACTGATTTTTTGCGCATTTCAAAATGTAGCGCATCATGCTTGCAATTGTCAATACAATCCATGCAAGCCACACAGCGGGAATAGTCAATCTTATGGTTCTTATAGTATATGCAAGAAGCCTTGCAGCCCTTGGCGCAAAGCGAACAGTTGCGGCATTTGTCGGTATCTATAACCGGTTTGAAAAGAGCATGGCGCGAAAAAATGCCAAGCACCGTGCCCACGGGACAAATGGTGTTGCAATAAGTACGACCGTCGCGCCACGCAAGAATCACCACCACAACCAAAGTTACAGCGGCAAGAACAAGAGTGGGAAGCGCACGGAGCCATACTTCGCGCTCGTAGAAAGCATAACTTCCCGCACGTTCCGAAACGTATGCGAGCAAATTGTTACACCATATATATATAGGCGAAAACAAAGTCTGCGCAATACGTCCGTATGCACTATAAGGGTCGAGCAAACCCGACAATCCCGCGAAAGCCATGACCACAAAAGCAATGAGAACCGCATAACGCAACCAAGACTTTGCCTTGGAATACGAGAAGCGGCAGTTTTTGTGTTTACGCCTCGCGCTCACCCACGACACAATGTCCTGAAACACACCGAGAGGACAGATTACGGAGCAATAAACACGCCCCAGCAGGAGCGTAAGAGCCAGCACGGCGATAATCACGCCCGCATTGAGAGCCATGACGGCAGGAAAAAACTGAATCTTAGCCATCCACCCAAACCAGGCGTGGATTGTTCCCGTAAAATCAAGGAACAGCATACTGACAAGCGCAAAGAAAACGATTGCCAAAGTAATTCTTATTTTACGCAGCATAGTGTAGTTTTTTGTTTTCTGAGATAAATCGTTTCAAACTAATAATCTTGTACAGCGCAAAATTAACAACATAATTAAATCTTCCACTTATAAATTTTACAGATTTCAGTACCAAAATTTCGGCAACACACATTTTTCGGTTCATCCCCGCTAAAAAACACCCTGGAAAAGACACCGCAGCCCGCCACGCCGTTTTGCGAAAAAACACACGGCATTCCGACACGTCAAAACACCGCGAAACAGCAAAACAAGCCGTGGAATATTCATTTTTTCCGCCTGCCGCAAAAAGCACAAGGCATTTCGTAAAAAATACAAGCCATGTATTTCAAAATATAAGGCACTTATTTCAAAATATATGCCTTGTATTTTTCCGCAATTGTACACATCTGAAAAACAAAAACTTGCAAAACGCCGAAAACAACCCTTTTCAAAGCAAACATTGCATATTTATTCGCTCGCACACTCCACCCCGCAAACACTCCCTCCCATTGCACATTTTGCCCGCCCCTAAGAAATATTTACAAATGCTTTTCACCTCCAAATTGCGCATAAATCAGGCGTTTTGTGCAAAATATGGACGATTTTCAAAGAAAAATTTTGCCATATTAATCAATAGATTTAATTTTGCAGCCTGATATAACAATATTATTTATCAAATTAATAAGATCATGTCTGATATCGAATCAAAAGTAAAAGCTATCATTGTTGACAAACTCGGTGTTGATGAAGCCGAAGTAAAGAACGAAGCAAGTTTCGCAAACGATCTGGGCGCTGACTCTCTTGACACTGTAGAGCTCATCATGGAGTTCGAAAAAGAGTTCCAGATTCAGATCCCCGACGACCAGGCAGAGAAAATCTCTACCGTAGGCGACGCTGTAGCATATATCGAGGCAAACGTTAAGTAATCCAACTTAACGTTTCCTTTAACATCTAACGATGGAATTGAAAAGAGTTGTTGTAACCGGCATAGGCGCCATAACTCCGCTTGGAAAGAATGCCAAGGAAACTTGGGAGAATGCCAAGAACGGAGTAAGCGGTGCTGCCGAGATTACACATTTCGATACATCCAAGTTCAAGACACATTTTGCGTGCGAAGTCAAGAACTATAACGCTCAAGACTATTTCGACCGCAAAGAAGCGCGTAAGATGGACCTTTACGAGCAGTATGCAATAATTGCTGCCGATGAAGCCATCAAGGACTGCGGATGGGATTTGGAAAAAATAGATAAAAACGAAATCGGTGTCATCTTTGGCGTGGGCATCGGAGGAATTCGTACATTCGAAGAGGAATCCGTGAACTACGCAAAGACAGGTGAGACCCTCGGTCCGCGTTATTCTCCATTCTTCATCCCCAAGATGATTTCGGACATCGCAGCCGGTCAGATTTCTATCAATTACGGTTTCCACGGTCCCAATTTCGCCACCACTTCAGCCTGTGCTTCTTCAACCAACGCCCTTGCCAGCGCGTTCAATCTCATACGCCTCGGCAAAGCTAACGCAATTGTTACGGGCGGTGCCGAAGCTGCTATCTGGCCTACGGGAGTTGGCGGATTCAATGCCATGCATGCTCTTTCCACACGCAATGATGATCCCGAACACGCCTCACGTCCTTTCAGCGCATCACGTGATGGTTTCATAATGGGCGAAGGTGCGGGCGTTCTTATCCTTGAAGAACTTGAACATGCCTTGAAACGCGGCGCACATATATACGCCGAAGTTGCAGGCGCAGGTATGTCGGCGGACGCACATCACATTACTGCTTCACATCCCGAGGGACTTGGTGCAAAACTTGTGATGACTCGTGCACTGCAAGACGCAGAAATGAAACCGGAAGACATTGACTACATCAACGTTCACGGTACTTCCACTCCTGTAGGCGACCGTTCGGAAGCACTTGCCATAAAAGATGTATTTGGCGAACATGCTTATAAGCTCAACATCAGTTCTACGAAGTCCATGACGGGACACCTTCTCGGTGCTGCGGGAGCTGTTGAGGCACTTTTCTCAGTGAAAGCTGTTGAGGAAGACATTGTTCCTCCCACCATCAATCATGAGGAAGGCGATGACGATCCTGAAATTGATTACAACTTGAACTTTACGTTCAACAAGGCACAAAAGCGCACCGTGCGTGCTGCCTTGAGCAACACTTTCGGGTTTGGCGGACACAATGCATGCGTCATTGTCAAGAAATTCGCGAAATAAAAACTCATTGGCTTGATAAACATTTTTATAAAGCCGGCATCTACATCTGAATGATTAATTTCATAGATAAACTAAAGCTCCCTTTCCGAAAGGATAAGGAGCTTTTTTCGTCCTTATACTCCATTCTCGGTTTCTATCCCCGCGACATTGCTATCTACAAGCAGGCATTGTCGCACAGTTCCAATGCCCTGCAAACCGAAAGCGGCAAGCGGCTCAACAACGAGCGTCTCGAATTTCTCGGCGATGCAATTATCGAGGCAGTAACGAGTGATATTGTTTACAGACACTTTGACAAAAAGCGCGAAGGCTTTCTAACCACCACGCGCAGCAAGCTTGTGCAGCGCGACACCCTGAACAAAATGGCACAGGAGGTAGGTCTTGACAAACTTGTGCGTACAGGCGGACACCAAAGCGGACATAACAGTTACATCGGCGGCAATGCTTTTGAAGCAATCGTGGGTGCAGTTTACCTTGACAGGGGCTACAAATACTGCATGTGGTTTTTGAAAAGCCGCATAATCGCCGCCCACCTCAACCTGAACGATGTGGCAAAAAAAGAAGTGAACTTCAAGAGCAAACTCCTTGAGTGGGCGCAGCGCAACCGCCTCGGAATCGAGTTCATATCAAACGACCCGGGTAAAGGAGCCGCCACAAGCGAAACCCCGACCTTTCTTGCCACGGTGATGATTGAGAACGTGGAGTGCGGAAAAGGCAACGGATTTTCGAAAAAGGAAAGCCACCAGAATGCAGCCCGCGAAACTCTGATAATGCTCAATGCAAACAAGCAGAAGATTGCGGAAATTCTGAAATCAAAGGAACAGCGCACGGCAATGGAGGCAGAACTCATCAGCGTTCCCCCACGTGTGAGCGACGGCAAGCGTCATTCGCACCCCAAACGCAGGAATTCCGCTCCGCAACGTGCACAAAACGGCGTGCGCGAAAACGTTGTTGCCGACACCAAAACGCCTCAGGTCAACGCTTTGTTGCAAAGCGCGAAGGCTTGCACGGATAACATCGGGCTTACAACAAACAACGAACCTCCCGTTTCCTCCGGTGGCGAAAACGAAAAGGGTAACAGAAAATGCAACTATAACAAGCGTCGCCGCAAACAGGCACGCGATGCGGCGGACAATGCGCAAACGCGACAAAAGAGCCGCGATGCCATTATAGTCGAAGCCGAAAACAAGGCTTTCAACAAATAAGAAATCCCGTAAAAGGCAAAACGCGACAGGCGGAAGAGGCTGGAAAATGCGGCAAACCATTGCCGGCGCAACAGTTCACACCCGCCGAAAAAGCGTAAAAGACTGCTTTTTTCGCAAAGTACTGAAAATCAAGAAATAAACACGAATCTTGACACTTTTGTAAGTTGTTGTGTTTCAGATTCTTATTACAGCAAAAAATATAAGGCACTTATTTTAAAATAAGTGCCTTATATTTTAAAATACATGGCTTGTATTTTTTACGATAAGCCATATGTTTTTTCGCACATGCTCCGAAAGAGAACAAATTTCCCTTGAAAATCGTTTTCCAATTCCGTTTGCACCGGTTTTGAAGGTTGTGTTTTGCACAGCATCCCAAAGAGTGCAGCACATATCCCGTGTTGCGAACGCGGTGTGTGCAGGCACGAGGATGCAAAAGCCGAAAACCGTGCGCTACATAAAACCCTGAAAATTCCATGCGGCTTACGAAACTCCGGATTTAGAAACATGCTGTCTTTTGACGAAATACATTTCGCATGCCGACGGGCATACGGGAAGCGGCATGGCAATGAACATAAAAACAACCGCGCCTGCACATCATTAGATGTACAGGCGCGGACTGCTATAAGAATTTCAATAAAAATCTTTTACCAGATGTGTGCACGCTTGTCTGCAGGAACAAAAAGCTTGTCACCTTCCTTGATTCCGAAAGCCGTGTACCAGGCATCAATCATAGGAAGCGCAGCGTTTACACGCAGGCTGTTGGGCGAATGAACGTCGCTGTTCACGATATAGGCCACAAACTGCGGAGCGATGTTGCTTGCCCACATTCTGCCATAGGCAAGGAAGAAACGCTGTTCGGGTGTGAAACCGTCCTTAACGCCAAGCGGATTTTTCTCCATTGACTTTTTCAGAGCCTGAAAGGCTATGTTTATTCCGCCATTGTCTCCTATGTTCTCACCAAGGGTTTTCTTGCCGTTTACCTTCAGTCCCGGCTGCATTTCCTTGCTTCCAAACCAGTCTTCGAGCACTTTGCCTCGTTCGTCGAAGTTTTTCTTATCTTCGTCAGTCCACCAGTTTTTAAGGTTTCCGTCTTTGTCGTATGCGCAACCCTGGTCATCGAATCCGTGGCTCATTTCGTGTCCTATCACACAGCCTATAGCTCCGTAATTAGCGGCATCGTCGGCTTCGGGATCGTAGAACGGCGGCTGCAATATGGCTGCCGGGAAATTTATACTGTTGGATTGCGGATTATAAAATGCATTCACCGTTTGCGGGGTGCAACCCATCTGATGACGATCCACCGGTCTGTGCCAGTAATATTCTATCTCGCCTTTGCGCGAAGCCATTGTTATGCGCTCAAAGTTCTCGCTCAAAGTTTTATTCTCGTCCACCTGCACATATTTCTCAAGACCTTCCCACTTGTCAGGGTATGCCACATTAATTACCATACCATTGAGTTTTTCGATAGCCTTTTCTTTTGTGGCGGAAGTCATCCAAGTGTTACTCTTTATACGCTCCGCAAAGGCGGCTTGCAGGTTCTTAATCATTTCGTAAGCCCTTTGTTTGTGGCTTTCGGGGAAATATTTCGCCACATACAGCTTACCGATTGTTTCGCCAAGCATTCCGTCGAGCAAACCCACGGCACGTTTCCAACGGGGCTGCTGTTCTTTCACACCGTAACGGGCTTTGAGATATTCAAAACGGCGATTGCCGAAATCGTCCGAGAGACATCCTGCCGAAGCTCCCACAACCGATACTTCCATATAGGCTTTTATTGCCTCAAGGTCGGCATTGGCAAGAATATTCTCCACCTCGTGCAGCGGTTCCGGCTGTCCAACATTCACAGTATCAATATCGGAAGGATATTGATAGGTATCGCAAATCATTTTCCAGTCTATGCCATTGAAATCCTTCAAAAGTTGCTGCCAACTCAGGAGATGCGTGTTTTCCTGAGGGTTTCTCTGCTTTACCTGGTCGTAACTTTTTGCGGCAAGTTGGTTTTCGAGAGCCCAAACCGCCTGCATTTTTTTCTCGGCAGCGTTTTCGCTGTTGCCCACCATCTTGAAATAATCCTTCATAAGGCTTTTGTAAGCCTCCGCCACGGCTTTCTGCTGCTCGTTGGGGTTTGTATAATATTCCGGATCAAGTCCCAAACCGCCCTGAACGGCTGAAAACATATACTGGCTCGCATTGTTCGGATTTATTCCCAATCCAAAACGGAACAATGTGGTTCCATATCCTTTCGCTCCGAGTTCATACATCAGTTTAATGCACTCTTTGCGATTCTTTACCTTGTTTATTTTTGCCAGCACAGGTTTTATGGGCGTATATCCCAGCTTGTTGCGCTTCACACTGTCCATGTACATGCGATAGAGTGCGCCGAGTTTCTGTCCGTCCGTGCCTTGCGGCATTTTTTTGGCTGCATATTCCGCCACAAGCTCCTTTATGCGGTCATTGTTTTGCTCGTCAAGGTCGGTGAAAGCCCCGTTCATGGGGTGAACTGCATCAAGCGGATGGTTTTTAAGCCAACTACCCGCCGAATACTCATAAAAATCGTCCCCGGGTTTGACACTCAAATCCATGTTTGCCTTGTCTATGCCACTTTTCTGTTCTTGCGCCTGACCGGGTGAGGCTATTCCGAGAATTGTCATGGCAATCATTACCAATTTACTTTTCATTTTTATATATGATTTTGAAATCGTTATTTGCTGTCAGTCATTTTGATTTCGGGGTGCAAAGTAAAGAAAAAACGCATCTCACTGCCGCTTCACGATATGAAAATTTCGTTGAATCTCAAATCTTTGCGGAATATCGACACGCGGAATACGCAAAAGCATACAGTTTGTCTGTTTTATGCCGCTCCTCATGTTTCCGTCCGCATGCCACATCCCGTCATCCGTATATAAAGACAGAAAAAACTCCGATTTACTACAGAAAAATACAAACAAATTCCGTCATGCACAAAATATTCACATAAAATACACCAACGCACTCCATGAAAATCATTCGGCACACGCAGCAGGACAAATGCCGTTATCCGCACGCAACCCTCTGATTTTCCGAATTTTGCACCACTTTTCGCGATTTCCTTATAAGTGGTTGTCATTCACACATTTAACATCGTCGAAAATACAAGGCACTTATTTCAAAACATAAGGCACATATTTCAAAATATATGGCTTGTATTTTTTGCAACAAGCCATGTGTTTTTTCCGATTTGCGGGAACGGGATGAAAAATAACGCTTCCGACAATGAATATATGCACTTCCCCACCCATGCAAACCGCAGGGAATTCCCAAATAATCATAAACCCAAGGGCAAATATCCGCAATGTTGAAACTTTCAAGTAAATTTGCGCATTGAATGCCTATTACATTCAAACCAAGCATAGAAAAGATGAGTTTGACAAGCATAATAAGACCGTTTTTCATGCCGCGTGTGCGCCAGATAGCGCGTTACGCCTCTGAAACGGAGGAGATTCAGCGCGGAGTGCTGAGACATCTCGTATCGCAAGCCGCACAAACCGAATGGGGCAAAGCCCACGGCTACGACAACATAAAATCATACGAAGATTTTGCCGCCCAAGTGCCGGTGAGCACCTATGAAGAAACAAAAGGCTACATTGACCGCATGCGCCACGGCGAGAAAGATGTGCTTTGGAAAGGAAGCGTGAAATGGTATGCCAAGTCATCGGGCACCACAAACGACAAGAGCAAATTCATTCCCGTGAGTGCGGAAGGACTGAAACGCATACACTACGCCGGAGGACGCGATGCCGTGGCACTGTATCTGCGCAACAATCCCGAAAGCCGCATATTCGACGGGCGCACACTGATTCTCGGCGGAAGCCATGCGCCAAACTGCAATCTTCCGGGCAGTCTTGTGGGCGACCTTTCGGCTATTCTCATTGAAAACATCAATCCGCTGGTCAACATGATAAGGGTGCCGAAAAAACAAACGGCTCTGCTTTCAGACTTCATGACCAAGCGCGACCTCATAGCCCGCGAAGCCATTAACAAGAACGTAAGCAACATAAGCGGTGTGCCTTCGTGGATGCTTTCGGTGCTTGACCGTGTGCTCGAAATCTCGGGCAAGAGCCACATAAACGAAGTTTGGCCCAACCTCGAGGTGTTCTTTCACGGCGGTGTGGCTTTCACCCCCTATCGCGAGCGTTACAAACAAATCATCACGAGTTCCAAAATGCACTACATGGAAACCTACAACGCCAGCGAGGGATTTTTCGGACTTCAGGACGACCCTTCCGATCCGGCAATGCTGCTGATGATAGACTATGACGTGTTTTACGAGTTCATACCTCTGGAAGAAGTTGGAAATCCCGAGGCAAAAGCCGTGGCATTGTGGGATGTGGAAACCGGGAAAAACTATGCCATAGTGATTTCAACCTCTTGCGGACTGTGGAGATACCAAATAGGCGACACCGTGAAGTTTACTTCCAAAAATCCGTACAAATTCATAATAAGCGGAAGAACCAAGAGCTTCATCAACGCCTTTGGCGAAGAACTCATGGTGGACAACGCCGAAAAAGGACTTGCAGAAGCATGCCGCGAAACAGGTGCGCAGGTTGCCGAATACACCGCAGCCCCCGTGTTCATGGACATTCACGGAAAATGCAGGCATCAGTGGGTTATAGAATTTGCAAAACGCCCCGAAAACATGGATGTCTTTGCCGAAAAACTCGACAAGGCTCTGCAAAGAATCAATTCCGACTACGAGGCAAAGCGTTCGAACAACGTAACACTGCAGCAGCTCGAAATAACCGAAGCAAAACCGGGACTTTTCAACGAATGGCTCGCAAGCAAAGGCAAACTCGGAGGACAGCACAAGGTGCCCCGCCTGAGCAACACCCGGAAAATAATTGACGAAATACTGTCGCTCAACAGCAAATGAGCGGAATACGCATATAAATGACCATACGCAAACTGCTAAAAAACACTCTGTTGGTGCTGATATCGGCACTTGTCTTTTCGTGTGCCAATCCAGGAAGACCCGACGGGGGAGCTTACGACGAAACACCGCCGAGCGTGGTGGGCACTTCGCCGAAAGAATATGCACTGAACAACAAACAGCAGAAAATAACGCTTCTTTTCAGCGAATACATCAAACTCGACAACGCCGCCGAGAAGGTTGTGATTTCGCCTCCGCAGCTTGACCAACCCGAAATACGCGCGTCGGGAAAGAAAATCTATGTGGAGCTGAAAGATTCGCTTATTCCCAACACCACTTACACTATTGATTTCTCCGATGCCATTTTAGACAACAACGAAGGCAATCCCATGGGAAGTTACGCCTATGTCTTTTCGACCGGCGAAAGCATTGACACACTCGAAGTATCGGGAAAAGTGCTGAACGCACAGGACCTCGAACCGGTGAAAGGCATTCTTGTGGGACTTCATTCAAACCTCAACGACAGCGCATTTGTGAAAACCCCGCTCGAAAAGATTGGGCGCACCGACGGCTCGGGACATTTTGTGATAAAAGGTGTTGCCCCGGGAAAATATCGCATCTATGCACTCAACGACGCGGAAAGCGACTACGAATTTCACCAGAAGAGCGAGGACATAGCCTTTACGAAAGACATAATAATACCTTCGTGCACTCCGGCAACGCGCGAAGACACCACGTGGATAGACTCCGTGAGGATAGATACCATAAAAACGGTGAACTATACGCGGTTCATGCCCGACGACATAGTGTTGCGTTCGTTCAAGGAGGTGCAAACAGTGCATCATCTGCTGAAAAGCGAACGCAAATCGCCTTATTCGTTCAGTCTTTACTTTACCGCGCCGTCGCAGGAGTTTCCCAAAATACAGGGAATAAACTTCAATGCCGACAATGCCTTCTTAATTCAAAACAGCGCGGGCAACGACACCATAACATATTGGATTAAAGACACCGCACTCGTAAAAAAAGACACATTGGAACTGACACTTACGTATGCGGATACCAATGATTCCACGGGAATAGACGAAATGCGCAGCGACACATTGGAACTCGTTTCGCGCACTCCCTATGCCAGAATCATGAAAGACTTCAACGACAAAATGGAGCAGTGGATGAAACGCAAGGAACGCTCCGAAAAACGCGGCAAGAAGTTTAGCGAACGGCAACCGAGGCAATGGATACGCATGAGATACAATGCCACGAACAATCTTGCCCCAAACGAAAACATAACTCTCCTTTTGAACGAACCGCTGATAAATGTTGACACGTCAAGGATACATCTTTCGCTCGGCGTAGACTCGCTTTGGGAGGAACGACCCTTCATTGTATCGCGCGACAGTGCCAACATGCTTTCATACACCGTGTATGGCGAATGGCGCAACGGGCAAAAATATAAATTGGAAATAGACTCCGCCGCCTTTACAAGCATTTACGGCAACAACAATATAAGAATGGAAATGAGTTTCAGCGTTCCCGCAACCGAAGCATACGCTTCGCTTTTCGTAACACTGAGCAACTATGACAACGGACAGGCTTATGTGCAGCTCCTGAAAGGCGACAAACCGTACAGAACCGTGAAAGCCGACGGCGATCATGCCGATTTCTACTACATTTCTCCCGGAAAATACTATTTGCGAATGTTTGTGGACCAAAACAACAACGGAAAATGGGACACAGGTCTGTTTGCCGAAAACAAACAACCCGAACCAGTATATTATTTTCCTTCGGAAATAGAATTGCGTGCCAGCTGGGACAGCGAACAAGAATGGAACGTGCGCTCAACTCCGCTCGAGAAACAAAAGCCAAAGGAGATAACCAAACAAAGAGCCGAAAAGAAACGCGAAATACAGCACCGCAACGCGGAAAGACTGCTTAAAAAGCAAAAAGAAGAACAGAAAAAACAACGCAACAAGAGATGAAAAAAAACATTTTACTGATTCTCACGCTTTGTATAGCATGGATTAACGCCACAGCACAATGTCCCATAAAAAACACGGCATTCAAAAGCGGCGAAACACTTATGTATGATATGTATTTCAACTGGAAATTCGTATGGTTCAAGGTTGGCAACGCTTCTCTTACCATAAATTCCACATCATATAAGGGAAAAGACGCATTTCGTGCAAGCCTCATAACGCGCACATCCTCGAAAGCGGACAAATATTTCATTATGCGCGATACGCTTAAGAGTTATGTTTCAAACGAACTCGTTCCGCTTTATTATACAAAGCGTGCAAAGGAAGGCGATCGCTATCGCACGGATGAAGTTTGGTATTCCTATAAAGACGGAATGAGTCATGCCAAAATGAAACACAGGAATCGTAAGGGCGAAATCAAAGAAAAAACCGTGAGCAGGGCAAACTGCATATACGACATGCTTAGCATCATGCTCCGCGCCCGTTGTATGAATCTGGATAACGTAAAGAAAGGGTTCACTTACAATTTCCAGATGACCGATGCGGGAGATATTCATAACGAAAAGCTCGTATTTCAGGGACGTTCAACGTTTCAGGTGGAACATACTTCCACAAAATATCGCACACTCGTATTCTCGTATATAGAAAAAGACGAAGATACGGGAAAAGACGTGGAACTCGTGAAATTTTATATAACCGACGACAAAAATCATCTGCCTGTGCGCCTGGACATGAACCTTAAATTCGGAACTGCAAAGGCTTTCCTCATCGGCGCACACAATATTCTGAATCCGCAAACGGCTAAAGTTTCCGGCAAAAAGGTTGCCGCCGGAACAAAGTAGCCTGTTATTAACCTCCAAACCCTTTACCCCATCATGAAACGCCTCGTAATTCTGACGACAACTCTTTTATTTATCGTTTTTTCGGTTTCAAAAGCTCAAAGAACCGATTTGAAACTCCGCAACATTGATGTGGACATTTGCATATACGGTGCCACATCAGGGGGAATAGTTGCCGCATACACGGCATTGAAACAGGGAAAAAGCGTAGTGCTTGTGGAACCTTCGCAAAGGATTGGCGGCATGACAACAGGCGGTTTGGGATTTACGGACATTGGTCATCTTGACATTATACGCGGTTACGCGCTCGACTTTTACCGTCGCGTGGGAAAGATATACGACAGCGACAAGCCGGTGTTTAAGTTTGAACCGAAAGCTGCCCTTGCAGTTTACAACGAATACGTCAGGGAAACCAACATGCCTGTTTTACGAAACTACAGAATCATTGGCTGCACCAAGAAAGGGGTTACCGTAAAAAGCATTTCCCTTGAAAATTCCCTCAATCCCTCAACCAAACTCCATAAGGTGGTTTCCGCTAAAGTTTTCATCGATTGTTCCTACGAGGGAGACCTAATGGCGAAAGCCGGCATCTCTTATACCATAGGACGAGAGCCGAATTCGCAATACAACGAGACATATAACGGTGTGCAAATAGCGATAAATCACCAATTCGGGGCAAACATAGACCCTTACAAGGTGAAAGGCAAGCCTGAAAGCGGGCTTCTGTGGGGAATTTCCCAAGAAAAAATGGGCGTGCAGGGAAGCGGCGACAAACATATCCAAGCTTATAATTACCGCATAGCACTTACCGAAGACCCTGACAATAGTATTGAAATCACAAAGCCGGACAATTACGACCCTTCGCATTACGAACTTATGCTTCGCCAACACGAGGGCTACGAATGGGCAGGTCTTAACGACGTTTTCGCTTGGGACAGGATGCCAAACCATAAAACTGACATCAATAACCGAGGCGGTTTTTCTACCGACATGATTGGTGCGAATTGGGACTATCCCGAAGCTTCCTATGCCAAACGCGACAGCATTGCCAAGGCTCATCGCGACTACACATTGGGGATGCTTTACTTCGTGGGGCATGATGAAAGAATCCCCGAGAAGATTCGTAAGGAAATGTTGAGATGGGGGCTGCCCAAGGACGAATATATTGAAAACGGACACTTCACTCCGCAATTATATATACGCGAAGCGCGAAGAATGATTGGGCAACTTGTAATGACGCAATACCACTGCCAGGGCATAGAAACCGCTCCGAAAGCCATAGGATGGGCTGCATATACAATGGACTCCCACAACAGCGGGCGATTCGTGGTTAACGGCAGAGTGAAAAACGAGGGAAACGTGGAGATGCATATACCCGGTCCGTATTCTGTGGGATATGATGCCATAACTCCCAAGCCCTCTGAAGCCGACAACGTTCTTGTTCCGGTTTGTCTCTCGGCTTCCCACATAGCTTATGGCTCAATAAGAATGGAACCCGTGTTCATGGTTCTCGGAGAAAGCTCCGCGCTCGCCGCATGTAACGTCATCGACCATTTTGATTCAAAGGTGCAGAAAGCGGACATAGATGCCGTTATGACGAAATTCGTTGAAATAGAAAAGGAACTCGGAAAATAAACTACTAAGTTAGTTACACAACGATGCAGATAGTATCAATGCAACTGCACAACGGACTTAGTTGCCACTTAATCGGGCTAAATTAAACGAAAGCGGGATTAAAACTGACCGCTTTCCACAAGTCGCACCACTCTTTCGGTGTATTTGTCATCGCCTTCGGGATCGTAGGCTTTTTTCAAGCTACTGCCGAAAAGTCCTGCGAAGAATTGGTAATACGCAGCCTTGAAAGAACCGAGAAATGCCTGAATAAGTTCGTATGACGACTGGTCGCATTCCCGGTAAATAAGCTTTATGAGGAGTTTTCCCTGCGATTTGCTCATACGTTTCACTATTGGTCTGTACTGGTCCTTTATTCCCGCTTCCACAAGTTGGATGTGTTCCTTGCGTTCTTTTTCGGAAGGCAGCGTTTCTATGAAATCGTAAGTTTCAATCAGGGTTTCCTTTGCAAGTTTCGCATAAGGCAGCACCCTTTTCACGTTTGCCACCAAACGGTTATACTCCATTCTTTCCTTTTGATTGCGGAAATTCATGGGAGGATAGATATAAGCCGGCGGAGTTACTATGTCGGGAATGCTGTCTCCTTTATATAGAGTTTTACCTACCTGCACATACAAAGGCAGAGGCGGAACGCTGTCAATGCCCTCCTTTTTGTTTTGCGCCGATACCTGTGAAGCGGGAACCAGTAGCAATAAAATCAGTATTATGCGGCTTAGTTTCATCACAGCACAAAAATAATAAGAATTGGGGAAACTCCGTATCAATTTATAATTCTTTTACCTTGCACTTTGGGCGCGATTAATTAAAAGCGTGTCTGTTTGCGCGAATTTGGCTACCTTTGCATTCGGAACTAAAACGAATACAGAGATATGGGATTACAATGCGGAATAGTGGGACTGCCTAATGTTGGCAAATCAACCCTGTTCAACTGTCTTAGCAGTGCTAAAGCGCAAGCTGCAAACTTCCCCTTTTGCACCATAGAACCCAATGTGGGAGTAATTACTGTGCCCGACGCACGCCTCAACAGCCTTGCCGAAATTGTCCATCCGGGAAGAATTGTTCCCGCAACGGTGGAAATCGTGGACATAGCCGGCATTGTGAAAGGCGCAAGCAAAGGCGAGGGACTGGGAAACCAGTTTCTCGGAAACATACGCCAGACCGATGCCATTATCCACGTTCTCCGCTGCTTTGACGACGGAAATGTGGTTCACGTTGACGGAAGTGTGGACCCCGTAAGGGATAAAGAAGTTATCGACACCGAGCTTCAGCTGAAAGATCTTGAGAGTGTGGAACAACATCTCAAGAAAGTTGAAAAAATGGCTAAAGTTGGCGGCGACCAGCAGGCACAAACCGAATACACGGTGCTCAAAGCCTATCATGCAGCTCTGTCGGAAGGCAAATCGGCACGCACCGTGAAATTCGAGAAAAAGGAAGAAATTCAGGCGGCTCGCGACTTGTTTTTGCTCACAGCCAAACCCGTGATATACGTTTGCAATGTTGACGAAGGTTCGGCTGTCAGCGGCAACAAATACGTGGATGCCGTGAGAGAGGCAACAGCCGACGAAGGAGCGGAGTTGCTTGTGGTGGCTGCCCGAACCGAAGCCGACATTGCCGAACTTGACAGCGCGGAAGACCGCAAGGAATTTCTTGCTGCCGCCGGGCTTGAAGAATCGGGATGCAACCGTTTGATTCAGTCGGCATACCATATTCTGAACCTTCAAACCTTCATCACCGCCGGCGAAATGGAAGTAAAAGCGTGGACATACCACAAAGGTTGGAAAGCACCCCAGTGTGCAGGAGTCATTCACACCGATTTCGAGAAAGGATTCATTCGCGCCGAAGTCATAAAGTATGACGACTACATTAAATACGGCAGCGAAGCCGCAGTTCGCGAGGCGGGAAAGCTGAACATTGAGGGAAAAGATTACGAGGTGCAGGACGGCGACATCATGCACTTCCGTTTCAACGTGTAAAGCCGAAGTCATGACACTCTTTGCGCTCCTCCCGCAGTTCATATACTGGAATCCCGACCCCGTGGCGTTTACCATTTTTTCTCACGAGGTAAGATGGTATGCGCTGTGCTGGTGTGTGGGACTACTGTTGGGATATGTGGTGATGCAAAAGCTCTACAAGCGGCAGCACATACCCGACGAAAAGTTCGATCCGCTGTTTTTCCACATATTTTTCGGCGTTATCATAGGCGCACGTCTCGGACATTGCCTTTTCTACGAGCCGGGATATTTTCTTTCCCACCCCGTGGAGATGATTTTTCCCATACAGAAAACCGTTGACGGCTGGAGATGCACGGGATATGCCGGACTGTCGTCGCACGGAGGCGTGATAGGAATGCTTTTTGCCCTGTATCTCTACGTGAAACGCACGGGAGTGAACACCATGCGCATTCTCGACAACATGGGAATCTGTGCTCCGCTCACGGCGTGCTTCATAAGACTCGGCAACTTGTTCAACTCCGAAATCGTGGGCAAGACCACCGACATGCCGTGGGGCTTTATTTTCGCGGCAAACGGCGAAAACTTTGCCAGACACCCCGGACAGCTTTACGAGTCGCTTGCATACATCACGGTTTTCTTTATCGGACTCGTCATCTACCATTACAATGAAAAAAAGGTGGGCACGGGTTTCTTCTTCGGCTGGTGTCTCACGGCGGTCTTTGTGTTCCGTTTCTTGGTGGAATACATAAAAGACGTGCAGGAAACCTTTGAGCAGGGAATGCTCCTGAACATGGGGCAACTTCTTAGCATACCGTTCATAATAATAGGCATATACTGTTTGGCAGGCGGCAAACTGTGCCGCCAACTCGGCGAACATCAGAAATAACGCGGCAATATGCCGGGGCGCACCAGCCTTTCGGCTTCCGCACAACACAAGAATACGGGTTTTGTTTTCAACGAAAGCAAAGCCCGTATGCTTTTTATAAACATCTCTGTCTTTAAGTCAAAACCACCGTTTGAAACGATTTTTCGCAAACTTCTGAAAACCAAACCTTTAAGGCATTTTGAAGAACTTTTGTAAGTTATTGTTTATCAGGCATTTGGAAAGGCGAAAAATACAAGCCATATATTTTAAAATACAAGGCACTTATTTCAAAATATGTGCCTTGTATTTTTTGCGATAAGCCATGTGTTTTTTCGGCTGTCGGAAAACGCAGTCTTTCCAACCCGTGTTTCTGCGCCTTTCGGGCATGTGTTTTTGCGCATACGCAACTTTGTTTTCGAAGTTTGCATTTACAGCGGCGAAGCATGACACACACAGCATATACCGGTGCATGAGGTTTGCGACTTTAGCCTTCGGTCATCGTGCTAACGGATGTCATTATACGGCATTCGGCTTACACGAATTTCGAAAAATACACCCAAAGTGCGCCAAAATGAATTATTTAGCTATCTTTGTAAGCACATTCAAACAATAATCAGAAAATATCATGAAAAAAATTCTTGTCCTGTCAACCATTGTGCTGATGATTTTCACATCTATCGCAGCGCGCACACGCAAAGCCCTATACGTAATTATAGACGGCATACCTGCCACCGCACTCGAGCGTCTGCAGCCGCCCACAATCATGGAAATAGCCAAAGCAGGCGGCTATGCCAGAGGATATTGCGGCGGAATGGTAGGAAGATATTCGCAAACGCCCACAATTTCGGCAATAGGATACTCAAACATAACCACAGGCACATGGATGAACAAGCACAATGTGCAGGGAAACGACAATATTAACGCAAACTACAACTATCCCACGATTTTCCGCATAGCCAAAGACCAGAAACGCGACGTGAAAACCGCGCTGTATTCCAGCTGGACGGACAACCGAACCGTGCTTCTTGGTGTGGGCAAGCCGGAAACCCGCCATCTCAAGGTAGACTACGTGATAGACGGCTTTGACCTTGACCACGAAAAATATCCCAACAAACCCGGCGACCTTCAGGTTTTCGACTATGATGCCGAAGTGTGCAAAGGCGCGGCGGAATGCATACGCAACAACGCACCCGACCTCAACTGGCTGTATCTGTGGTATTCTGATGACGCATACCACCACAACGGAAACGGACACATAAGCGATTGGAGCGTAATGGCGGAAGACTCCATACTGAAACAGGTGTGGGAAGCCGTGAAAGAGCGTCAGAAAAAGCACGATGAAGACTGGCTTGTCATTGTAACCACCGACCACGGGCGTTCCTACAACGGCACAGGGCATGGCGGACAAACCGATACGGAACGCACTATCTGGGTTTCCACGAATCTCAAAAAACGCAACGGAAAATTCGGACGCGCCGACCTTTCACACGTTGACATCCTGCCCACAATATGCAAATGGATGAACTTTGAAATACCACAGAAGAACCTCTTTGAACTCGACGGCTCGTCATTCTATGGTCAGGAGGACATTTACGACCTCAAAGTAGACCCCTGGGACTCCAAAGTCTATCTGCAGTGGAAATCCACGGGCAAAGATGTTCCCGTTGACATATATGTTTCCACCTCAAACAACATAGCGAAGGGCGGAACAGACACTTGGACGAAAATAGGCAGCACCACATCGCGCAAAGAAAGATTCCTGGTGGAAGACGAAAGCTATTCGAAATGCCCGTTTGTGAAGTTCACCGTAAAAACAAGCAACTCAACACTCAACACATGGTGGAAACTCTGAAAACCGAAGCAGACGAAAAGAGAAAAGACCCGAGCCGCTAAAGCCCGGGTCTTTTCAAAAATTGTCCACGCCTATTGTATCTCCACCGGGAATCGAACCCGGATCAGCAGTTTAGGAAACTGCTGTTCTATCCATTGAACTATAGAGACAACACATGCCTTGAACTTGCGCGGACAACTGCAAAGGTAAACATTTTATTCCGTTCGCACAAAAACACACCGTTTTTTACATCTGCGCCACCCCGTTGCAGCCTCCGGTTTGAACGGTTTTTTATAACTTTGCGCAAATATATTAACCAACAACCAAGCAATAAAAAGAAATGGGACTGTTTGTTCGCAAACCATTCGACATGCTTTACGCCGAAGCTTCGGAAACCGGAAACAAAACCTTGAAACGTGTGCTCGGACCTGTGAGCCTCGTGGCATTCGGAATAGGAGTGATAGTGGGCGCAGGGCTTTTCTCGATAACAGGAACCGTTGCGGCAAACTATACAGGTCCCGGAATTATTCTTTCGTTCATTCTTGCCTCGGTGGGGTGCTGCTTCGCAGCCCTGTGTTACTCGGAATTTGCTTCCATAATACCTGTGTCGGGCAGCGCATACACTTATTCTTACGCCACAATGGGTGAGCTGATTGCATGGATTATTGGTTGGGATTTGGTATTGGAATACACCGTGGCGGCAACCACTGTGAGCATAAGCTGGAGCCGGTATTTCAACGTCTTTCTGCAACACATAGGAATTTTTCTGCCTCCCGAACTCTGCGCATGCCCCTGGGACGGCGGAATAATAAACCTGCCCGCTGCGGGAATAGTGATAGTGATGAGCATATTCCTCATACGCGGAATAGAAGGCAGTTCGATAGTCAACACAATAATCGTGGTGCTGAAAATATCCGTTATATTGATATTCGTAATCCTTGGCTGGAAATACGTAAACACTGAAAATTTCCACCCGTTTGTTCCCGCCAACACAGGAAAGCTCGGCGAGTTCGGCATATCGGGCGTATTGCGCGGAGCAGCAGTTGTGTCGTTCGCCTTTCTTGGTTTCGATGCCGTTAGCACAGCAGCACAGGAATCCAAAAACCCGCGCCGCGACATGCCTATAGGCATTCTCTGCTCGCTTCTCGTAGTAACCATTCTCTACATTGCTTTCGGATACGTAATGACGGGAGTTGCCAATTACAAAGAGTTTGGCGGACTGGAAGGAATAGCACCCGTGGCAGTGGCAATACAGCATATCGGCACAACAGATGCCTCGGGAATATTGCAACCTGCCTATCCGTGGCTCAACGCTGCCATTACGCTCGCCATTCTGATAGGCTATTGCTCCGTGATAATGGTTACACTTATGGCGCAAAGCCGTGTGTTCCTAAGCATGAGCCGCGACGGACTTCTTCCGCCGTTTTTCTCGAAAATAAATCCCAAGTTCCGCACTCCGGCACACAGTAATATTCTCTTTATGGTCTTTGTGGCATTCCTCGCATCCATTGTGCCCGCCGAAGTGGCAGGCGAAATGACAAGCATTGGCACTCTGCTGGCGTTCACACTTGTTTGCGCGGCAGTGATAATACTCCGCAAAACCATGCCGGGCGTTGAAAGAGCGTTCAAAGTGCCACTCGTACCACTCATACCCATTCTCGGCATTCTCACATGTCTCGGACTGATGATTTTCCTGCCTGCCGACACATGGATTCGTCTTGTGATCTGGATGCTGATAGGTCTTGACATCTACGCAGCCTATGGCATACACCACAGCAAGCTTGAAGAGGGCGTGAAACTGCGTCGCGGGAATTCCGTTCTCAATGGTTTGGGTCTCGGACTCTCTATATTGTGCTTCATAACCGGACTTTGGCATCAGCAAACCGCAGGATGGAGTTCAAGCAAAATATTATTGGTGATCGCCTTCGCAATAGGAGCGTCGCATTTCGCCTATTACATGGTAAGAATATACCGCCAGGCATCCGAAAAAGCCGAACAAAATTTTTAGAAAAATATTCGCGCCCGACATAAAACCTTTTTCGCTTAAAAATTTACACGACTGTAAAAATCAAATATCATGAAACGATTAAAATCTCTTGACGCATTGAGAGGCTTCGATATGATTTTTATCATGGGCGGGGCTTCGTTCATCGCAGCCTTGGCCGCGTTGTTCCCGGACTCGGATGTCTGGGCTTTTATTGGCGACCAAATGAATCACGCACAGTGGGCGGGACTGAAACATCACGACACTATTTTTCCGCTGTTCCTTTTCATTGCGGGGGTAACCTGGCCTTTTTCTTTGGAAAACCAGATGGAGAAAGGCAAAACCCGGATGCAGATTTACACAAAGATCATAAGGAGGGGGCTGATGCTTGCGCTGCTCGGATTGCTTTACAACGGGCTGCTCGACTTACATTTCTCTACACTCAGGTTCTGCAGCGTGCTGTCGCGAATAGGCTTTGCATGGATGTTTGCCGCAATTATTTTCACGGGAGTGAGGAGCAACAGGACGCGCATCATTATTGTTGCGGCAATTCTCGTGGGCTATTGGCTCGTCATGGGTTTTATTCCCGCGCCCGATGCTCCTGCGGGAACCGACATCTTCAGCAAGGAAGGCTCCATAGCCTGCTATCTGGACAAGGTGATTCTCGGCGCACACTCTTACAAGGACAACTACGACCCTGAGGGACTTTTGTCAACCGTTCCGGCAATTGCCACGGCTCTAATGGGAATGCTGAGCGGATGTTGGGTGAGAAACGAAAAGACATCAGGCAACAAAAAAGCACTTGGTCTGTTTGCTGCGGGAGTGGCACTTGCCCTGGCAGGATGGCTCTGGAACTTTGTTTTCCCCATAAACAAAGCCCTGTGGTCAAGCTCCTTCACATGCGCCGTGGCAGGCTATTCGCTCATAATGTTCTCCTTGTTCTATTACATCATAGACGTCAGAGGCTGGCACAGATGGGCGGAATTTTTCGTGGTTATAGGTCTCAATTCCATAACAATCTACATGGCGCAGCGGTTCTGCCTTCTCGACGGCATACAACACAAGTTGTTTGACGGCTGCATAGACCTTGTGCCAGAAAATCTCCGCCGCGTGGCAGAAGAATTGTCTTGGATTGCCACCTGCTGGCTTTTCCTCTACATCCTTTACCGCAAAAAGATTTTCCTGAAAGTATAAACGGGTCAAAAAAACACGACTTTCGCACCCGGATATGCGCATATAACGCGCCGCATATTCGTTACGGGAAACACGACAAGCCTTTTTCGAAAAAACATAAGGCAAACAATAAAAAATACAAGCCATATATTTTAAAATACAAGGCACTTATTTTAAAATATATGCCTTATATTTTTGTCCGTTATAAGTTCTTGAATAATAGCAATGTATAAAAGGGGTAAAAATTGCTTGAATTTGGGAGATAAATTGCGTGTATGAGTATAAAAAAGCAGCCCGGAATTTTTAGAGTCCGGGCTGCCTGTAGCAATGTCTAATCAATATTCTATTTTATTGTTTATCATGTCTTCCGTATTCCATGGTGCGGGTGATCCGCCAAGGTATTTATGAAACCATTCAAGGTGGGCATTATAGTAAACAGGCATTGAGCGGAGTGTGTTGGGCCAGTGTCCGTCGTTCTTGAATACTATAAGGCGCGAAGGTATTCCAAGGGTCTGCAACACTGAGAAGTATTGCAGGCTTTGGGTGTAAGAAACACGGTAGTCTTTTTCGCCTGTTATGATAAGGGTCGGGGTCTTGAAGTTCTTGACATATTGAGACGGGGAGAACTTTTTGTAGAGTTCGGAGTTCCACGGCTGACCTTCGAGGTCGAAGTTTGGAAACCATAATTCCTCCGTTGTACCCCACATAGAGGGCAGGTCGTAAAGTCCCATCATTGAAGCAAGACATTTGTAGGGATGCTTTTGTCCCTGGAGCCAATTCATGAAATATCCGCCGTATGACCAGCCCATTGCTCCCATTCTGTCAGCATCTACATAAGGAAGTTTGGCGAGAGCTTCGGTTACGAGGATTACGTCTTCATAAGGTTTTCCGCCCCAATCACCGGAAATTGCGCGTGTGAATGCTTGCCCGTAACCGGAAGAACCATGGGGGTTGGGATATGCCACTACATATCCTGCACCGGGATAGACTTGCCAATCTCCACGAAACGAATCCATCCACTGCATTTGGGGACCGCCATGAACATTTACGATTAGCGGGTATTTCTTTGACGGATCGAAATTGTGAGGCTTGACAATGAACACTTCGACACTGTCGCCTTGCGCACCTTTCACCCACATTGCTTCCGAAGGTCGCATGTCAACTTGGTCTTCAAGTTCCTTGTTCAAAAAAGTTAGTTGCTCCTCGTGCGCATTCTTCTTGCCGAGTTTGCAGCGATATAGTGCCGACGGTTTTCCAGTGGTCGAATAGGAATAATAAGCGTATCCGTCATTGCTTATGTCAAAAGAACTGATTGCGCGGTTGGGAATGAGTTCGCTTATTTTCAAAGAATTTATGTCAATTCTGAATAATGGAGAATATCCGCGTTGTTGTCCTATGAAATATATCTGCTTGGAATCGGAACTCCATTTATAGTCGTCAACCCAATTGTCGAATTTCTCGCTCAGAATTTTCTTTTCGCCGCTTACTCTGTTGTAAAGAGCCAAACGGAAACGGTCGCTCTCGTAGCTTTCAACCTTTTGAAGTCTGTATGCAATCCATTTGCCGTCGGGGGAATACTGAGGCGAGCCGTCCCATGCTGGGTTATCGGATGTAAGACATTTGGCTTCACCGCCTTTTACCGATACTGTCCACAAATCACAATTGGTATTTGCCTCGGGATTTTTGGTGTGGTTGCTAACATAACAAATTTCCTTGGAATCGGGAGAGAAACAGAAACTGCCGTCTGCACCGCTGGGCGAAAATACAGGTGAAACATATTCGCCGGGAGTAACATCAGTGTAAGTCTTTGAGTTTACGTCGTAAACAATTATGTGCTGGTAACGACCATCTGCGTAAGTGGTCCAATGACGATAGAGGAGTTTGTCGGCAATATGTGCCTGTACGGGACCTTGTTCTTTTTTCATAATCAGTTCAAGGTTCTTTTTGCCGTCGGCTCCCGCTTCGGGGTAAACCTCTGCCGTGAAAGCTATATAATTATTGTCGGGAGAGACAAGAGGGGAGCTTACGCCAAGTTCGAAGTCCGTGATTTGCTTTCTCTCTCCGTTTTCCAGATTCATGTAAAAGACTTGCGGTTTTTTGTCGGCTATTGCCGTGTAGAAAACACCTTTCCCGTCTTTGTCCCAAACGGGCTGGTAGCTTTTTCCGTCTTCTGTTTTTAATTCAAGATTGGGATTTTTTGCTTTCACATCCATTATGGCAATGTCGGACTTTGAACTGTGCTGCGCCAGATTCATACTGCTTTGCGACATGATGAGTTTGTCGTTTGCAGGAGAAAGGGAGAAACCGTAAACGCTCCTAACCTTGTATAAATCCTGAATGGTAAACGGACGTTTTTGCGCCCGGCTGCAGAAAACAGCTGCAATTGCCAGAAAAATTAAAAAGAATCTCTTCATATAAATACTTGTTTGATAATTTCGAATGTAAATGTTGTTTCGCGCTGCAAAATTAAATATAATTCGCTTATCAAGAGATTTTTCCGGCTTATGCTTTGCAAAAGCAACAAAAAAAGACGCATCGAAATCAACGATGCGTCTTGGGTTTTCCTTCTTTGGGTTATTGCATTTCGTTTTTCTCTGAAACGGGAATTTCTTCGCCTTTGTTATCAATGAATTTGTATTCGAGGAAGGCAAGACTTTGATTGGGACACGTGTTCACTTTGTATTTCAGTTTCCATTTGAGTTTCGTGGAGAAAAAACCTGACGAAATGTATGCATATACGTAAGGGTGAACTTGAAGAGTGATTTTGCCGATGCCGGAATTGTAAACCTCCTTGACTTTCTGGTTCAAAACGTCTGCAAAAAGGAGTGAAGATTTAATCTTACCCGTTCCGCCGCACGTAGGACACTTTTCTTCTACGGTAACTTCAGTAACGGGGCGTACTCTTTGCCTTGTTATTTGCATTAGTCCGAATTTAGACAAAGGCAGAATATTATGTCGGGCGCGATCGTTCTGCATTGCCTGATTCATACGTTCGTAAAGTTTCTGGCGATCTTCGGCAAGATTCATATCAATAAAGTCCACGACAATAATTCCTCCCATATCGCGCAGACGGAGTTGCCTTGCCAATTCGTCGGCTGCCCCGAGATTTACTTCCAGAGCGTTTGCTTCCTGTCCGTCCGGGTTTTTGGCGCGATTTCCACTGTTTACATCTACCACATGCATGGCTTCCGTGTGTTCAATTATGAGGTAAGCTCCGTGTCTGTAGGTTACTGTGCGTCCGAAAGCCGATTTTATTTGTTTTGTAACCCCGTAGTTGTCAAATATAGGAGAATTGCCATCGTAATATTTAACTATGTCTTTGCTTTCAGGCGCAATAATATGAAGATAGTCGGAAATCTCATCGGCTATTTCCCTGTCGTTTACAAAAACATTTTCAAACGTTGGATTATACATGTCTCGCAACAAAGCGGCTGCGCGACCTATTTCTTCATAAACAAGTGTCGGACGTTTTTGTGTGTCTGCGGCTTTGCGAAAAGCATCGTGGCAGCGTTTAAGCAGAGCTTTCATTTCGCTGTCAAGTTCCGAAGCGCGTTTACCTTCTGCCACTGTGCGTATGATTACTCCGAAGTTGCGTGGTTTTATGCTGTAAACAAGTTGTTTCAAGCGTGCTCTTTCTGCATCGCTTTTTATTTTTGAAGATACGGAAACCTTGTCGCTGAAAGGAATCAGTACGATATTTCGCCCCGCAAATGAGAGTTCTCCGCTAAGGCGCGGACCTTTGGTTGATATAGGTTCTTTGGCAATTTGTACAAGTATTTCCGAACCGGCTTGAAGTACGTCGCTTATTTTTCCGTTTTTGGGAAGGTCGGCTTCTTGTTTAACTTTTGCTTGTTCCAAAGGGTAGTAGTTGCCGTTTGCTATGTTTTTTTCGTATGGCAGAGCCGTGTTGAAACGAAATCCGAGGTCAAGATAGTGGAGAAATGCCTCGCGTTCGTAGCCTACGTCAACAAAACACGCATTAAGTGCGGGAAGTATTTTCTTTACCTTGGCTATATATATATTGCCTACGGCATTGCTTTCAGAGCGTTTCTCGCTTTGATATTCTACAAGTCTTTTGTCTTCAAGAAGAGCAATGGAAATGTCTTTGGGACATACGTTTACTATTACTTCGCTTGTCATTTTTTTTGTTTTTATATCGTGAAAAGTCTTAGATGATTATTCTTTTCACTTATGTTTGTCTGCATAAATAAATCGTAAGGCATGGTTAGCCCGGGCATGAGAGTTATAAAAAATAAGAACAAACCAAACGCTCTACGCATAGGGCTGCAAGCGAACAGTTTGTTCTTATTTTTTCGTTATATTGCGGAGAACAGTTTTTACTTGCTCTTGTGTCTGTTCTTACGCAATCTTTTTTTACGTTTGTGAGTTGACATCTTATGTCTTTTCTTCTTTTTTCCGCTTGGCATAGTTGTAATGTTTTAAGTTCTTGGTATGTTATTTTGCTGTTGGGGCAGAGATGCACTTGCGTGCTTCTTATGCTTTTACAGAATTGACGAATGTTTTTGCCGGTTTGAATGCCGGAATGTTGTGCTCGGGGATGATGATTGTTGTGTTCTTTGATATGTTGCGAGCTGTCTTTTTGGCGCGCTTCTTGAGGATGAAGCTTCCAAATCCGCGCAGGTAAACATTTTCGCCGTTTTCTATTGAGCCTTTAACAGAGCTCATGAAAGCTTCTACCGTAGTGAGAACGGTGGCTTTGTCTATACCTGTCTTCTTTGAAATGTCGTTTACAATTTCTGCTTTAGTCATAACGATTGTCGTATATTTGTTTGTATATTTATTGCACGTTGATTTGAATTTGCGTGCAAAGTTATATTTTTATCTTGATATATAGAAGTATGCGCTGTTTATTTTTGGCGTTTGCAGCAGTTTTTGGTTTGCTTTTGCCCTATATTGCATACGGCTTGTTGTACTTATGCTATTGTTTTGTTCCCGGGCTTTCAAATACTTTGGTGAAAGTATCGGGTGCGGGAGTTTCGAAACACATTTTTTCGCGTGTGCGCGGATGAAACAGACATAACATATATGCGTGCAGGCAGAGGCGATGGACGGGGTCGGTGTTGCTTCCGTATTTCATGTCTCCGCATACAGGGTGCCCCATGTCTTGCATGTGTACGCGAATCTGATTCTTTCTTCCAGTTTCGAGTTTGAATTCCACAAGCGAATATTTGTTGTTTGAGCGCAGGGTTCTGAAATGGGTGAGTGCATATTTGCCTCCGTTGTCAACGGGAGAGCTTTCGGTTATGTAATCCTCGTTTTCGGTCAGCCAACTTTCTATTGATCCCTGTTTTTGTTCCATTTTTCCTTCCACGAGTGCTATGTAGCGGCGGTCTGTTATAATGTTTTGCCAGTTTTCCGTAAGCATTTTGGCTGTTTCAATGTTTTTTGAGTAAACCATAAGCCCTGAGGTTTCTCTGTCAAGCCTGTGCACCACGTGTGATGTGCATTTTTGATGGGACATTTTCAAGTGATTGTCCAAAATGCTTTTAACATTGAACGGATGGTGTGGGGCGGGTGCCGAAAGTATTCCTGGATTCTTTTCCACTATTATAATGTCGTGGTCTTCATATACTATTCGTATGAATTTGCTGTTAATATTTCCCGACTGTTTGTGGCGGCTTATTTCAACGGTCATGCCCGGAGTGAGCGGGTAGTTGTATTGTGTTATGGTGTTTTTGTTTACCATTGCTCCACCGTTGGCAAGTATTGCTTTTGCTTTGGTATGGCTTATGCCATTGAGGGCTTTTTCGATGAACGGTAACAGTTCGTCGTTTTTCTTTACGGTAAAAGCCAAATATTTGGATTGTTTCCTATTGTTCATATTTTGATTTTCTTTCAATCTGCAAAGGTAAGAATAGTTTTCGGGGATTTCCGTATAATATTATGATTTAATTTTACTTATGGCAGTCTTTTTTATTTGTATGTAAGTACGTATCGGTGAGTTTTGGCATCGCGCATTTCCCGGAAAATCATCCTTAAAAAACAGGCTTTGTAAGTTGTTGAAAATCAGATGTCATTTTTCGCGAAAAATACAAGGCACTTATTTTAAAACAAGTGCCTTGTATTTTAAAATATATGGC
>OLFV01000275.1_pt1 | contig 63084 bp, 67 predicted proteins | sample 1605551 | NCBI WGS metagenome assembly OLFV01 (sample SAMEA3888922, study PRJEB22519) | human gut metagenome | biome: human gut; feature: human-associated habitat; material: faeces | place: Denmark | collected 2011 | reverse complement strand
GCTGATGAAGCCCGCTGCCCCCGGTACCGGCGTGATCGCCGGCGGCCCCGTGCGTATCATCATGGAAGCTGCCGGTATCAAGGATATCCGTACGAAGTGCCTGCGCTCCAATACCGCAGTCAATGTGGTAGCCGCCACCTTTGAGGGCCTGAAGGCCCTGCGCACCCCGGAAGAGGTCGCCCGCACCCGTGGCAAGAGCGTGGACGAGATCGTGGGCTAAGGAGGCGTGAACAATGGCTAATCTGAACATCAAGCTCGTCAAGAGCCTTAACGGCAGACTGGAAAAGCACATTGCCACTGCCAACTCCATGGGCCTGCGGAAGATCGGTGACACCACCGTTCAGCCCGACAACGCCCAGACCAAGGGCAAGATCGCCAAGATCGGCTATCTGCTGCAGGTCACCGAAGTAGAATAAGGAGGTGCGAGAGCATGAAACTGAATGAACTGTCTCCCGCAGCCGGCTCCACCAAGGAAGCTTACCGCAAGGGTCGGGGCAGCGGCTCCGGCAACGGCAAGACTGCCGGCCGTGGTCACAAGGGCCAGAAGGCCCGCTCCGGCGGCGGTACCCGCATTGGCTTTGAGGGCGGCCAGATGCCTCTGGCCCGCCGCATCCCCAAGCGCGGCTTCAACAACATTTTTGCAAATCCCCTGGAAATCATCAACCTGACCAGTCTCGACAAGTTCGAGGATGGCGATATCGTCACCGCAGAGGCCCTGCTTGCCAAGGGAATTTTGAGCAAGTGTGAATACGGCTACAAGGTTCTGGGTAACGGCAAAGTTACCAAGAAGGTGACCGTACAGGCCGCTGCTTTCTCCCAGGCTGCTAAGGAAGCGATCGAAGCAGCTGGAGGAAAGGCAGAGGTGGTCTAAGTGATTCAGACGATCAAAAAGGCGTGGGGTATTCCTGAGCTTCGCAAAAAGATCATTTTCACCGCACTGATCCTGCTGATTTTCCGCATCGGCAATGCCATCCCCGTTCCCTATGTGAACACAGATCTGCTGAAGAGCTATCTGGAGGGTATGAGCACCACCGTTCTGGGCCTGTACAATGTCATGTCCGGCGGCGCCTTCGCTCAGGCCACCGTCTTTGCACTGGGCGTACAGCCCTACATCAACAGCTCCATCATCATCCAGCTGCTGACCATCGCCATTCCCGCTCTGGAGCGGCTGGCCCGTGACGGCGGCGAGGAGGGCAAGAAGAAGATCCAGTCCATCACCCGTTACGCTACGGTGGCCATCGCCATCCTGCAGGGCTGGGGCTACTATATGCTGATGAAGAACTACGGCATCCTGACCGAGAAATCCTTCTGGGTGGCTCTGGTCATTATCGCCTCCTTCATCGCCGGTTCTTCCTTCGTCATGTGGATGGGCGAGCAGATCACAGAGTTCGGTATCGGCAACGGTATCTCCATCATCCTGTTTGCCGGCATCCTGTCCCGTGTCCCCAGCATGGTCTCCTCCATGATCAGCGGACTGCGGGCCGGCACGCTGGCCTGGTGGGCAGCGGTGCTGGTGGTGCTGGGCATCCTGGCTCTGATCGTCCTGATCACTTGGGTCAACGGCGCTGAGCGCCGTATCCCGGTGCAGTATGCCAAACGTCAGGTGGGTCGCAAGATGTACGGCGGTCAGGCATCCACCCTCCCCATGAAGGTGAATATGTCCGGCGTTCTGCCCATCATCTTCGCTCAGTCCATCGCCATGATCCCCTCTACCATCGCCGCTTTCTGCAAGCAGCCGGCGGAGGGTACCTTCTGGTATGGCTTCCTGAACGCTATTGACACCAAGTCCGTGCTGTATATGATCTTCTACTTCCTGATGATCATTGCTTTCAGCTATTTCTATGCCACCATTCAGTTCAACCCCGTGGAGATCTCCAACAACCTGAAGAAGAATGGCGGCTTCATTCCCGGCTTCCGTCCCGGCAAGCCGACCACCGACTTCATTAAGAAGGTCCTGAACAAGGTCACCCTGTTCGGCGCTATCTATCTGGGTGTCGTGGCGATCCTGCCCCTGCTGATCGGCAAGATCGTGGGGAACTCCTCCCTGTCCATCGGCGGTACGTCCGTCATCATCGTGGTGGGCGTTGCGCTGGAGACCGTACAGGCGCTGGAGTCCCAGATGCTGATGCGTCAGTATAAGGGCTTCCTGGAATAATTGAGGTGCAACATGAAACTGATCCTTTTGGGCGCTCCGGGTGCCGGTAAGGGTACTCAGGCAGAGATTCTGAAGAAGAAGCTGGAGATCCCCACGATCTCCACAGGCAACATTCTGCGTGCCGCCGTGAAAAACGGCACGCCCACAGGTTTGAAGGCCAAGGAGTATATGGACGCAGGCAAGCTGGTGCCGGATGAGGTCATCATCGGCATCATCAACGACCGCCTGCAGGAGCCCGACTGCGCCAACGGCTACATTCTGGACGGGGTGCCCCGCACCATCGCTCAGGCGGAGGCCATGGAGCAGGCCGGTATCAGCTTCGATGCAGTGGTGGCCATCGAGATCCCTGACGAGAAGATCGTTGCTCGAATGGGCGGCCGGCGTGTGTGCGAGCACTGCGGCGCCAGCTACCACATCGTGAACATTCCCCCGAAAACGGAGGGCGTGTGCGATGTGTGCGGCGGCAAGCTCGTGCAGCGCAAGGATGATGACCCCGAGACGGTCCGTGACCGGCTGGAGGTTTATCATAGAGAGACAGAACCTCTGAAGGGCTTTTACGAGGCCCGTGGGATTCTGAAAACTGTGGAGGACCAGTCCACTGTGGACGGGACCACGCAGGCGATCCTGCGTGCGCTGGGAGTTGACGCATGATCACTCTGAAATCCGCACACGAGATCGAACTGATGCGCCGGGCGGGAAAAATTACCGCGGCTGCCCGTGCTCTGGCACGGGAAATGGTAAAACCCGGCGTAACAACCCACCAAATCGATAAGGCAGTGTTTGACTTTATCCGCTCCCATGGAGCGACCCCCTCGTTCCTGCACTACAATGGCTATCCCGCCAGCGTATGCGTCTCCGTCAACGACGAGATCATCCACGGCATTCCCGGTCCACGGGTATTGCAGGAGGGCGATGTCGTCAGCGTGGACGTGGGCGCCTACATCGGCGGCGTCCATGGCGACTGCGCCGGCACATACCCCTGCGGGAAGGTGTCCGACGAGGACATGGACCTGATCCGTGTGACACAGGAGAGCTTCTTCCAGGGGCTGAAATACGCCAGGGAGGGCTATCGCCTGTCCGACATCTCTGCCGCTGTGCAGCAGTATGCCGAGTCGCATGGCTATTCCATCGTGCGGGAGTATGTGGGTCACGGCATCGGTCACCATATGCACGAGCCGCCGGAGGTACCCAACTTCGGCAAGCCCGGACATGGCCCCCGCCTGCTGCGGGGCATGACCATAGCCGTGGAGCCTATGGTCAACGCAGGCTCCGCAGCCATCCGGCAGATGCCGGACGGCTGGACGGTGAAAACTGCGGACGGCAAGAAGGCGGCCCACTACGAGAACACCATCCTGATCACCGCCGGCGACCCGGAGCTTCTGACGGACGCCAGCGAGTCTTTGGTGTAAAGTTTATGGACATTGCCATATCAAACATCGTAAGATCCACGGCCGGCAGGGACAGGGGAGATCTCTTCTTCGTGCTTGCGACGGAGGGAGACTTCCTCCTGCTGGCTGACGGAAAACGGCGCCGGGTGGAGGACCCCAAGCGAAAGCGACGGAAGCATACGGAGCTTTACGGGGAGAGCCACAGCCCGGTGGCCGAGAAGATCAGAAGCGGCGAAAAAATCACCAATAGTGAGCTTCGTAAAGCCTTAGCCGCATTCAGCGGCGGTAATCAAGACCAGGAGGGATAACGACTTGGCAAAATCCGATATGATCGAAGTGGAGGGTGTGGTAGTCGAATCACTGCCTAACACCACATTCCAGGTAGACATTGGAAATGGACACACGATTTTGGCGCATATTTCCGGAAAGCTCAGAATGAATTTCATCAGGATTCTGCCCGGCGACAAGGTGACGGTGGAAATGTCACCCTACGACCTGACCCGTGGCCGGATTACCTGGCGTAGTAAGTAGGAGGTTTATTAACATGAAAGTAAGACCGTCCGTGAAGCCCATGTGCGAGAAGTGCAAGATCATTCGCAGAAAGGGCCGTGTAATGGTGATCTGCGAAAATCCGAAGCATAAGCAGAGACAGGGCTAAGTAGAAAGTGGAGGTGCTTTAAAAGTATGGCACGTATTGCCGGTATTGACCTGCCCAAGGATAAGCGAATCGAGATCGGTTTGACCTATATCTATGGTATTGGCAGAAAGAGCGCTCAGGACATCCTGGCGCAGACAGGCATCAACCCCGACACCCGGGTGAAGGATCTGACCGAGGCCGAGGAAGCCAAGCTTCGTGAGGCCATTGACCAGAGCTATACCGTGGAGGGCGACCTGCGCCGTCAGGTGGCTCTGGACATCAAGCGTCTGACGGAGATCGGCTGCTACCGTGGTACCCGTCATCGCCGTGGGCTGCCCGTTCGTGGTCAGCGCAGCAAGACCAACGCCCGCACCCGCAAGGGTCCCAAGAAGACCATTGCCAACAAGAAGAAGTAAGGAGGGAAGATAGAATATGGCTAACGCTAAGACCGGTAAGAAGGTTATTCGCCGCCGTCGTGAAAAGAAGAACGTCGAGAAGGGCCAGGTTCATATCCGCTCTTCCTTCAACAACACCATGGTCACCGTCACCGACGCACAGGGCAACGCTCTGTCCTGGGCCTCCTCCGGTGGTCTGGGCTTCCGTGGCAGCAAGAAGTCTACCCCCTTCGCTGCCCAGAGTGCCGCTGAGACGGCTGCCAAGGCCGCTATGGAGCATGGCCTGAAGACCGTGGAGGTCTTTGTCAAGGGCCCCGGCCAGGGCCGTGAGGCTGCCATCCGTGCACTGCAGGCAGTGGGCCTGGAGGTGACGATGATCAAGGACGTCACCCCCATCCCCCACAACGGATGCCGCCCCCCCAAGCGTCGTCGTGTGTAATCGGAACAAGGAGGATAAGTAGAATATGGCTAAGAATATGCAGCCTATCGCTAAGCGCTGCAAGGCGCTGGGCATTTCTCCTACCGTCATGGGTTACTCCAAGAAGGAGACCAAGCGCAACCCCGGCGGCCAGATGAGAAAGAAGAAGAGCGAGTACGCCATCCAGCTCAACGAGAAGCAGAAGGTCAAGTTCGTCTACGGTATTCTGGAAAAGCAGTTCCATATGTACTATGAGAAGGCTTCCCGTATGCCCGGCAAGACCGGCGAGAACCTGCTGACCCTGGTGGAGCGCCGTCTGGACAACGTGGTGTATCGTCTGGGCTTCGCCACGACCCGCCGTGAGGCCCGTCAGCTGGTGAGCCACGCTCACTTCACCGTCAACGGTCAGAAGGTGAACATCCCCTCCTACCTGGTGCGTGTGGGCGATGTCATTGAGGTCAAGGAGAGCAGCCGCTCTTCCGCCGCCTTCAAGCGCCTGACCGCCGAGGATGCCCCGCTGGTGACCGTTCCCACTTGGCTGGAGCGTGACAAGAACGCCCTGAAGGGTACCGTGTCTCGTATGCCCGCCCGTGAGGACATTGATATGCCCATCGAGGAGCATCTCATCGTCGAGCTGTACTCCAAGTAATAGGGTCGAGACCCTCACCAAACGCATGAACCAAATCAGGTGCAGACTCGTCTGCGCCGCATAGAGAATGAAGGAGGGTACTGCATGATCGAAATTGAGAAGCCCCAGATCGAGTGTGTTGAAACGCCCGGCGATGCTTCCTATGGAAAATATGTGATCGAACCCCTGGAGCGTGGCTATGGAACGACTCTGGGCAATGCGCTGCGGCGCATCCTGCTCTCCTCCCTGCCTGGCACGGCGGCGACCAGCATCAAGATCGCCGGTGTGCAGCATGAGTTTTCCACCATTCCCGGTGTGAAAGAGGACGTGACGGAGATCGTTCTGAACGTCAAGGACCTGCTGACCAAGCTGCATTGCGAGGGCACCAAGACCGTCTTTATCGAGGCGGCCGGCCCCTGCGAGGTGACGGCCGGCGACATCAAGCCCGATGGCGAGGTGGAGGTGCTGAATCCGGAGCTGCACATTGCAACGCTGGATGTGGGCGCCACCCTGAGCATGGAGATCACCCTGAGCCACGGCCGTGGCTACGTCTCCGCTGACCGCAACAAGGCTCTGCGGGCCGGCGTGATCGGTGTGATCCCCATCGACTCCATCTACACCCCCGTGTACAAGGTCAACTACACGGTGGAGAAGACCCGTGTCGGCAACCTCAGCGACTTCGACAAGCTGACGCTGGAGGTCTGGACGGATTCCACCATCACCGCCCGTGACGCCGTGTCTCTGGGCGCCAAGATCCTCTGCGATCACTTCGCACTGTTCACCGACCTGTCCGACACCATGGGCGATAAGTCCACGGTGGTGGAGAAGGCTCCGGACGATAAGGACAAGATGCTGGAGATGACCATTGAGGAGCTGGATTTGTCCGTCCGCAGCTTTAACTGCCTGAAGCGTGCCAACATCAACACCGTGGAGGATCTGATCTCCAAGACGGAGGACGAGATGATGAAGGTGCGTAATCTGGGACGCAAGTCGCTGGAGGAAGTCATCAACAAGCTGGCCATGATGGGTCTGTCCCTGGCCGACGAAGAGAACAACTAACTCGCACTCTGTGCGAATATCCTTACAAGGAGGAAACAGAAATGCCCGGAACTCGTAAGCTCGGTAAGACTACCGATCAGCGTATGGCGATGCTCCGTCAGCAGGTCACCGATTTCCTGGATAACGGTCGGATGGAGACCACCATCACCCGTGCCAAGGAGATCCAGCCCATGGCTGAGAAAATGATCACCTTGGGCAAGAAGGGTGATCTGGCAGCGTATCGTCAGGCTTTGAGCTTCATTACCAGAGAGGATGTTGCCCACAAGCTGTTCAAGGAGATCGCTCCTGAGTATGCTGAGCGCAACGGTGGCTACACCCGCATCATCCGCACCGGCATCCGCCGTGGCGATGCAGCGGAGACCGCTCTCATCGAACTGGTGAAGTAAACTGCCCCAACTAAAAAAGCCCTTTTGTATGGCACTGCCGCCATACAAAAGGGCTTTTTTGCGCCTTGGCAGGGGAGGACAGACTCCGGAGGAGGTTTGGCAGATCTGGCGCTGCATTTCCCTTGTGTTTCCCGGCAAAGCATGGTATACTGTCACGGAAGAAACGGCGACGGGAGGTGCGCTATGGCTAACGTACACTGTCAGTCCTGCGGCAGGACCTATGACTATGAGAAATACGGCTGCTGCCCCAACTGCGGCGCTTACAACCGCCGACCCCGGCGGGAGTGGGTGGATGTGGACGGCACCGTTCACCACGGTATCCGACAACCGGAAAAGGTCTGCTATGAGAAAAAGACCTGTTATGAGAAGAAGGTCTGCTTCGAGGAGCAGGCCCGTCCCGCCAGGAAAAAGAACCCGCTGCGCCAGCTGGAGCAGGAGCTCCACAAGGCGGAGCGTACCGTCCGGCAGGCGGCTCCCCGGAAGAGCCATGCATCCGGGAAGGAGAAAGCGTCCGGCGTCATATTTATGGCGGTGTTCATCATCTCTATGCTGTCTGTAATGCTGCCGTCCATGATCCGCAGTTGTCAGGCGAAAATCGATGAGGGAGGTCATGGGGTGACGGTGACGCCCGCTCAGGAGGAGACACCGGTCGAACCTGCGGAGGTGTACTACCTGAGTCAGGGAGAGTCCTTCCAGTGGTACGGCGAGACGGCATGGGTGTCGGGCTATAACACCACCGAGCTGGAGGATGGGTACATGGAGGTATCGGTGCTGCTGTACTATCCGGAGGAGCGGGAGGAGCTGCCGGAGATGCCGGAGCTGTACCACAGCGATGGCATCAGCCCGCCGTTGACGATGGATCCTCCCGACGGCGGCGATCTGTGGCGGCTGAACTACCGCATCTCGACTCAGGATACCAGCTGGCTCATGGTGGAGTTCATAGACTCGGACGACACGGAGTATGACGTCATTCTGGAATAATGCAAGCGCCCGGCGGAATGGTCTTTCCGCCGGGCGCATATATTTGTTTCGGTGATGCTATGAAACGAATCCTGCCCCTGCTGGTACTGTGCCTGCTTCTGACGGGCTGCGTGGCGCTGCCGGCTACGGCTCCGGCGGAGCCTATGTATCTGGCACTGACCTTTGATGACGGGCCATCGCCCCAGTATACGCCCCGATTGCTGGATGGCCTGAAGCAGCGGGGCGTCCACGCCACCTTTTTCCTCATCGGTCAGCAGGTGCAGGACTATCCGGAACTGGTGCAGCGCATCCGGGCGGAGGGACACCAGATCGGCAACCACACCTATGACCATGCGCCGCTGGACCGCCTGTCCTGCGGTGAGGCCATGGCGGACCTGAGCCGCTGCGACGGCGTTTTGCAGGAGCTGGCAGGGGAGGGGACCTACTGGGTCCGGCCACCCTACGGCTTCATCACCGAGGAGGAACTGGCGGCATGGCGCACGCCCATGCTGTACTGGTCTGTGGATACCTGCGACTGGGAGTGCCGGGATGCACAGAAGGTGTTCGCCGCCATCTGTCAGGCGAGGGACGGGGATGTGATCCTGCTGCACGACTGCTACGGAACCAGCGTGGAGGCGGCCTTGCAGGCCATTGACTGTTTGTCGGAGCAGGGGGTGGAATTCGTCACCGTGGAGGAGCTGTTTGCTCTCCGGGGGCAGACTGCCGAGGCCGGGCATCTGTACCGACGACCCGAGTGAGAAAAATGGGCAAAAGAAGGTCCCCGAAGCATTGCTTCGGGGACCTTCCTTCAACCAATAGATCTTACAGACCGGCGGCGACCATGCAGTTCAGCACCAGCGTCAGGATAACGAAGATGGCACCCACCCACTTGGTGGCCTTAGCCAGCTTGGCATCCACGGAGCGGGCCTTGCCGCGGCTCATGTAGGAATCAGCGATGCCGCCGATGGCACCGGACAGACCCTGGCTCTTACCGGACTGGAACAGAACAATGAGGATCAGCACCAAAGCAGACAACAGCTGCAGAATCGTAACAGCAATTTTCATAATCTTTCCCTCCAACAAAATAAAGCCCAAAGAGGCTATTCTTCATAGTACAACCTATCATACCATATCGTCCACGGAATTTCAAGGGGAAACTCCCTTTTTGCCCGAAAAAATTCGGAAAAATCCATCGAACATCTGTTGCAAACGGAGAGAATATATGGTATACTATGAAAAACCTTATGTAAACGAAGGAGATGGCGCACATGGTACAGCTCACGAAGATGCAGCAGCGGATCTATGACTATATCGCCCAGACCATCCGGACGCAGGGCTATCCCCCCTCCGTGCGGGAAATTGGGGACGCCGTGGGGCTGAAATCCCCCTCCACCGTCCATTTTCACCTGAAGCACATGGAGGAGCTGGGGGTCATCGGCAAGGGGGCCGGCAAGGGCCGGGCGCTGACCCTGACGGAGCCGCTGCCGGAGGAGAACCAGATCCCCATTGTGGGGACGGTGGCCGCAGGTACCCCCATTCTGGCGGAGGAGTGCATCGAGGACTACCTGACCTTCGACGCCGGCGGCGACAGCAGCCAGTATTTTGCCCTCCGGGTTCGGGGGGAGTCCATGCTCAACGCAGGCATTCTGCCGGACGATCTGGTGGTGGTGCGCCAACAGCAGACCGCTAACAACGGCGAGATCGTGGTGGCCCTGCTGGGGGACGAGGCCACGGTCAAGCGCTATTCCCGCCGCAACGGGCAGGTGTGGCTCCTGCCGGAGAATGAGGCGTACAGCCCCATTGACGGCCACGACGCACAAATTCTGGGGAAGGTGGCCGCCGTCATCCGGCGCTATTAAGGGGCTGGTGTGTCCCACAGATTTCGGATAAGCAAGAACCGGCCGCAGGGAGATTCTCCCTGCGGCCGGTTCTTGTTAAAAAAGTTCATGTTCCGGAGGACTTAGCTTTTCATATTCAGCTGCCAATCCTGAAAATCAGCAAAGGGGTCGGAGACGGTGGGGTGGATGTCGTTTTTCACCGCCCCCTCCGGCAGCAGCACGGAGTTGGACTTGAAGCACACTGCCACCAACGGCGCCTGCTCCTTCAGATAGCTGCACAGCTCCCGAGCCGCCGTCTGGCGTCCCTCGCCCTCCGATGCCGTTCGGAAGGCCGTCAGCAGGGTCTCCAGCTGTGTGTCCCGCACGCCGCCGTAGTTCAGGGCCCCGCCCGGAGACAGCAGCGGCGACAGATCCCAATCCGCCGTCAGCTTGCACTCCCCGTAGTAGAGGTCGAAATCTCCGGCCTGCAGCGCCGCCAGATAGTCCTCATAGGGCAGGGTCTTTACGTCGATCTTCACGTCGTATTGGGAGAGGTCCGAGGCCAGCTTCCGGGCCATGGACACCTTGAAACTATTCTCCTCGTTCACCAGCATGGTGACGGAGACGGACTTTTCGCCGGAGGTATAGCCCGCCGCTTCCATGGCGGAGCGGTAGCCGTCCGGGGAATAGGTCTCCTCCAGATCCTTGGGGTAGACCACCGCCGAGGGGGACAGGGGGAACTGGGCTGTCTGCCCATGCCCCAGCAGGAAGGCGCTGACGCCGCCGGCCCGGTCCATGCCAAGGCTCAGGGCCGCCCGCAGCTTGGGGTCGTTGAAGGGCGCACGGGTGACGTTGAAGCCGATATACTGCATCATCGAGGTGGGGATGTCCGTATAGCTGCCGCTGCCGTAGACGTTGGAGGTGTTGGTGCCGGTCAGGTCGCATACCAGCATCTGGATGTCGTGGGTATAGAAGGCGTAGGCCATGGAGTCGGTGTTCTTGCAGGCGGTCAGCTCGATGCGCTCCAGCGGCATGGTCTTATCCTGCCACCAGTCCGTTCGCCGGGCCAGATACACCCCGCTCTCGTCCTTGCCATAGCGGTAGGGGCCGCTGCCCACCGGTACCGTGTCCTCCTGGGTGCCGCCCTTGATGATAGGAATGTCCAGCCGGGCGGCGAACTGCGGGTCGTTGCGGGTGAGGTAGATGCGGAGGGTACTCTCCCCCAGATAGGACACGGAGTCCATCTCCGCCAGCCGCTGGCCGTACCGCACGGACTCCTTGGCCCGCCGCAGGGCAGCCACCACGTCCCACGCCGTCAGGGCCGAGCCGTCGGAGAAGGTGACGCCGGAGCGCACGGTGACGGTCAGGGCGCAGCTTTCGGCGTCATAGGAGGCGCTCTCCGCCAGACAAGGCTGGGGCAAAAAGTCGGTACCCAGCGTGTACAGACTCTCATACAGCAGCGCACCCAGTGTCTGCTGGGCGCCGTCGGCGCAGGTGATGGGGTCCCATGTCTCCCCCTGCAGATAGGGCAGACCGAAGGAGGTGAGACGGGTATCCTGCTTGGTGCTGTCGCTCTGCTGATAGTATTGGGAGAGGGTGTCGTAGGTCTCCTCCGGCTCCTCGCCCCAGTTGCAGCCGGACAGCGGCATAAGACACGCCGCCGCCAGCAAAAGGGATAGTAAACGCTTTTTCATGGCAGTCTCCTGTTCAGATCAGGGCGATGAGTGCCGCCTGCGCTCCCCGGCGGTCCCCCATCTTCCGATGGGACCACCAGCGCTCCGGGTGGCAGCCGGTGCAGTCGGGGCATACGTCGATGCGCTGTACCCCGGCCTGCCGCAGCCACAGGGCATTGATGCCCTTCAGGTCTATGTGCCACTTTTCGCCCCGACGCACCATGTACGGCTCCGCTGCCGCACCCAGCGCCCGGCGCATGGCCTCCGGCACGTCATCGTCCGTCTCGAAACAGCAGGCCCCGATGGACGGCCCCGTGGCGGCCAGCAGATCCCCCGGCTCCGTGCCGAAGGCCTCCTGCATCCGCCGCACCGTCTTGGCGGCCAGACCGCTGGCCACCCCACGCCATCCGGCGTGGACGGCTCCGATGGCCTCCTGCACCGGGTCATACAGCAGGATGGTGCCGCAGTCGGCGGAGAACACCACCAGCGGGATGTGCTTCTCCCGGCAGATCATGGCGTCTACGCTGGCGTAGTCCCGCTGCCGGAACAGGCCCTTGCCGCAGTCCGACTCCGTCACCAGACGGATGTTGTCCTCATGAACCTGCTTGCTGAGCACCGCCCGCTGATGGGACAGACCCAGCACGCCGCACAGCCGACGGAAGTTCTCCTGCACATTGGCCGGATCGTCGCCCCGGCCCACGCCCAGATTCAGGCTGTTCCACGGGGAGGGGCTGACGCCGCCGGTGCGGGTGGAAAAACCGTGGCGGATGCTGCCGCACAGCAGTTCGCTCTGCAGCACGGTGATGCCGTTTTCCGTATGGTCATGAAATGCCATGGCAGTCCTCCTGTCCGGGGATTTTTACGCATCCCGGCCGCAGCAGTTCTTGTACTTCTTGCCGCTGCCGCAGGGGCAGGGTTCGTTGCGGCCGATCTTCTTCACCTTGCGGGGCTGCTTCTTCACGGTGCCGTCGCCGCCCACGCTCTCCGACGTGGTCTTGGCTACACGCTCCCGCTTGACCTCCTCGTTCTTCCGCAGCCGTACGGAGTACAGCCGCCGGACGGTTTCCTCCTGAATGGCGGAGATCATCTCCTCGAACATCTCCAGAGATTCCTTCTTATAGGCGATGATGGGATCCGTCTGAGCATAGGCCCGCAGACCGATGCCCTGCCGCAGATCGGTCATGGCATCGATGTGGTCCATCCAGTACTCGTCTACCACCCGCAGCAGCACCACACGCTCCACCTCACGCATGACGGGGGAGGTGAACTCCTGCTCCTTCTTCTCGTAGAAGTCGGCAGCGGCGGCGGTAAAGGCGTCGATGACCTCCTCGGCCGTCAGCTGGGGGATGCGCTCCGGCTCGAAGCGCACGGCGTACCTGGGGAAGTACAGGCCCTCCACCTGACGCAGCAGCTCCCGCATCCCGGCCTCGTCGATGTGGCTCTCGCCGCCGAAGGCGCTGCTGACCTGATGGCCGATGGCGGTGGACATCATGTTCATGATGATGCCCTTGACGTCCATGCCCTCCAGCACCTGCTTGCGCTGGTCGTAGATGATCTCACGCTGCTTGTTCATCACGTCGTCGTACTCCAGCACCGACTTACGGGACTGGAAGTTCCGGGACTCCACCGTGGTCTGAGCCTGCTCAATGGCACGGGTCAACATCTTGTTCTCGATGGGGGTGTCCTCGTCGAGGTTCATCCGCTCCATGATGCTGTTGATGCGCTCGCCGCCGAACAGACGCATGAGGTCATCCTCCAGCGAGATATAGAACCGGGTCTCGCCGGGGTCGCCCTGACGGCCGGCACGGCCACGCAGCTGGTTGTCGATCCGGCGGGAGTCGTGGCGCTCGGTACCCACGATGAACAGGCCGCCGGCCTGACGCACCTGCTCCGCCTCTCCGGCGATCTCCTCCTTGTGCTGCTGCAGCTTCTGGGCAAACAGGCGGCGGGCATCCAGGATCTCCTGGTTGTCCGTCTCGGCGTAGCCGGTGGCCTCAGCAATGAGCTCGTCCGACAGCCCCGCCTTCCGTAGGTCGCTGGTGGCCATGTACTCGGCGTTGCCGCCCAGCATGATATCCGTACCACGGCCGGCCATGTTGGTGGCCACGGTGACGGCGCCCAGCTTACCGGCCTGCGCCACGATCTCCGCCTCACGCTCGTGGTTCTTGGCGTTCAATACGTTGTGCTTGATGCCCGCCTTGGTGAGCATCCGGCTTAAAAGCTCGTTCTTCTCGATGGATACCGTACCCACCAGCACCGGCTGGCCCTTGGCGTGGCACTCCTCCACCTGACGGATGACCGCCCGGAACTTGCCCTGCTCCGTCTTATACACAGAGTCCTGATCGTCGATACGGGCGATGGGCCGGTTGGTGGGGATCTCCACAATGTCCAGCTTATAGATGGTGGCAAATTCCTCCTCCTCCGTCAGGGCCGTACCGGTCATACCGGACAGCTTCTGATACAGGCGGAAGTAGTTCTGGAAGGTGATGGTGGCCAGCGTCTTGCTCTCCCGCTGCACGGAGACGTGCTCCTTGGCCTCGATGGCCTGATGCAGACCCTCGGAGTATCGGCGGCCGAACATCAGACGGCCGGTGAACTCGTCCACAATGATGATCTCACCGTCCTTGATGACGTAGTCCACGTCCCGCTTCATGACACCGTGGGCCTTGATGGCCTGATTGATGTGGTGGGCGATGGTGCTGTTCTCCGGGTCGGAGAGGTTCTCCAGATTGAAAAACTCCTCGGCCTTGGCGATACCACGGGCGGTGAGGGTGGCCGTCTTGGCCTTCTCGTCCACCACATAGTCGGCATCGATATCCTCGGCTTCCTCCTCCTTGGAGTCTACCTCCGCCACCACGTATTTCTTCATCCGGGCCACCAGCGACTCCGCCATGTCATACAGCTGCGTGGACTTGTCGCCCATGCCGGAGATGATGAGGGGCGTCCGGGCCTCATCGATGAGGATGGAGTCCACCTCGTCCACGATGGCGAAGTTATGGCCCCGCTGCACCTGCTCGTTCTTATAGATGGCCATGTTGTCCCGCAGGTAGTCAAAGCCCATCTCGTTGTTGGTGCCGTAGGTGATGTCGGCGTTGTAGGCGGCCTGCCGCTCCTCCTTGCTGAGGTCGTGGACGATCAGGCCCACCGACAGGCCCAGAAAGCGGTGGACCTTGCCCATCCACTCGCTGTCTCGCTTGGCCAGATAGTCGTTGACGGTGACGATGTGAACGCCACGGCCCGTCAGTGCATTGAGGTAGGAGGGCAGCGTGGCCACCAGCGTCTTACCTTCACCGGTCTTCATCTCAGCGATGCGGCCCTGATGCAGCACGATGCCGCCGATGAGCTGCACCCGGTAGGGGCGCAGACCCAGCACACGGTCCGCCGCCTCCCGCACGGTGGCAAAGGCCTCCGGCAGCAGGTCATCCAGCGTCTCGCCGTTGGCCAGACGCTCCTTGAATTCCGGGGTCTTGGCCTGAAGCTGGGCGTCGGTGAGGGCCTTGTACTCGTCGGCCAGCGCCTCGATCTTGTCAGCGATGGGGTAAATGCTTTTCAGCTCCCGCTGACTGTACGTTCCGAAAATTTTCGTAATGAGTCCCATATGTATCGTGTCCTTTCTGTTTCCAAAAGGAAAGTATGCGTATTGCTCCCGTGTCCCTTCCGCCGGGCGGGAGAGCCTTCCGGCATCGCTGCGGCGAATAGAAACAAGAATACATCCTGTATCATACCACAAATTCCTGTCAGATGCAAAGGAAAAACGGCAACAAGAGCAATTTCACTAAAATAAAATGGCGACGATCGGCACTCTTTACGAAAAAACACACTGGGCGGCGAATTTGTTTGCAAAAAGCGGAAATTGTGATACGATGAAGCTGAAAGGGGAGGAGTCCGATGCACAGGTAGAAATATAATGGAAGAAATATCCAGCGACCCGGCTGCAGGACGTGCTTGCCATCGGAACCAATGCTTCCTTTGATGACAGCTTTGCAGAAAAGGGTTACGTGCATCAGACGTTTAAGTGCGGAATTTGCGGCAATGAAACAAAGAGGAACCGTGATGTAACGGAAAGCAGTCCAAAAGATGGGGATCTTAAGATCGAATACAAAAATCTTCTGCCGCTCTTGCGCTTTAATCCCACTATCCCCCAGTGTGATGCCTGTGAGGCGGGGAATGTAGCGGATAGACATTTTGCTACCTATCTATGCTATGGCGTTGTAACATCAACGGATGCAGTTATGCAACCAAGCTACGCCCATAAGACCCTTGGAGCCAGTAATATTTCTGTGTCGATAGATTCCAAGGGAGGTGTAAGTTTCTCTGTTGGCTTGGGTAGTAAGATTACCACATATTTGGCACGCCCAGTAACACTTGAGTAACAGGAGTATCAATGTTGGAGGAAAATTTATGAAGCCAGAGTGTCCCATAGACTGGAAAACAGCATTTACCGCCGCATTGCTCGGCTTTTTAGGAGCGTATCTGATCGGCGGCTACCTGAATATGCCGGACGCCGGGGCCATTGTGGCCATCGCCTATGTGGGCGGGCGCATCCTCTGGTATCTGAAACGGCTGGAGGCCCGTCAGGAGCCGAAGGACACCGTTGCGGATGCTCCCGCCGATACCGCAGCTGCCGATACGACGCCGGAGGGCAGTGGCACCGAAGGATAACGGATATCCCCGGACGGCGGCGGGGCGAGGGAGCGTATCCCGGCGGACATAGGCAGCGGCCCATGCCCGCTATTGCACATCGCAAAAAAATCATCGCCTGAATGTCCGATCCAGGCGATGATTTTGTCATTTTTTGGAAACTGCGGAAAAAAGCCTTGCAACACGGAAACAAGTGATATAATATATTATCAGATATAGTGTATATTATGTGTGATCTATGCAAATAATAGGGATGACAAGAGGAGAAGTACCGTGAGAACCAGAGATCAAGAGGAATTTCAGCGCAAAAAAATCATGCTGATGGAGAAGTGCTACGACTGCTACGCCGAAAACGGTCTGGCCTCCGTGGGCATCCGGAAGCTGGCGGAGTCCTGTGGGTGCAGCTCCGCTGTGCTGTATATCTATTTTAGAGATTTGGACGATCTCATTGTCCAGTCCACCGCCTACTGCATGAAGAAGGTGGAGGAGGACTTCATGGCCAAGGCCCCCACCGATCCGCAGGATCTGATGCGCTTCATCGACGAGATCCCCTACTGGACGGCCCGGCAGCACGGCAAGAAGTACCGCCTGATGTATCAGGTCTACACCCACCCCAAGTATATCCGCTACGGCAAGCAGTTCTTCGAGGGGGCCAACCGCCGCTACACCGAATACGCCAAATCGCTGGAGCCCAAGCTGGGCATCCCCTATACCACCATCACCCCGCTGATCTTCATCCTGATCCAGGCCAGCGTCCACTACGCCATGTTCGAGGATGAATACTATCTACAGTCCCAGCTGGAGGCGCTGAAGCAGGCCATTCGGCTGTTTATGACCCAGTATCGCACGGAGGACGCAAGGCCCGACGTCAAGGCGGAAAGCTGACGGTTCCGCCGCAGCGGCCGCAGAAAAAACCAAATAAGACAGAAACGAACCCCCTCGGCTATGGCCGAGGGGGTTCGTTTGTTATCTCTGCATTTGGCCGCTTACCGCTTGCGGGCCGTGGGCGCATCAGGTCACGGTACGGTTGATGCGCTTGACCTCGAAGGAGGTCCGGGACAGGGTTTGCCGGGAGCGGTCCCCGATCTCCAGGGTGACGGAGAAAATGTCAGTGGAGGCATCGTAGCGCAGGGTAAAGGCTGTTACCTGCAGACCCTTGGGGTAGGAGGCGGAGCCCAGCAGGTGACGATCGCCCAGCGCCAGCTGGCCGTCTTCACCGATCTGAAAGGCATCGCCCTTACCCTCCACGCTGCCCACGTTTTGGATGAAGATCTGCGTCAGACCGCCGTTTTCATCCTGCGTCACGGTGCCGCAGAAGCGCAGCTTGTCGCTGATGACGCTGGTGAGGGTGGAGCAAAGCTCCTGCGCCTCCGACAGCCGCATGGACTCCGTATAGGTCTTGCCGGCAAAGCGGATGCCCACTACCAGCAGCGCCGTCAGCAGCAGCACGATCAGCACCGTACACAGCATCTCGGTCAGGGTGATGCCCCGCCGGTCACGGAGTTTTCTCATGGCGTATCCTCCGACACATAGTAGCGGTAGTCGTTCTCCTGATAGACCTCCACCGAGGTGCTGCCGGTCTGGCCGCTGCGGCCGGAGAGGCGCAGCTGGGCGTTGCCCTCGGACTGGGCATCGCTGTACCGGAAGGAGACGTCGGTGTCCCGGATCTTGGCGTTGATCTTGGCGGCTGCCACGGCGGAGCCCGTCAGAAAGACGAACACCAGCACGATGATCAGCAGGGACACCAGAGTCTCCACCAGAGTTTCGCCCTTCTGGTTCTTCAGCTTTTTCATCCGGTGACCCCCTTTTCAATGAGCGGTGTGTCCCAAGAGATGGTGGTGGTGGTAACGGTGGTCTGTCCCGTCTCGGTGTTGCCGCCGGTGACGGTGGTGACCTGCTGCTTCCGCTCGCCGCTGAGGGTGAGGGTCATAAGGCAGTTGCCCTGACTGCTGTCCGCCAGAGAAAGGGTCACGGTGATGTCGTAGGCGGGGGTCATGGTGAACTCCGCCTGTACGGCGTCCAGACCGCTGGCAGCATCCGGGGTGAGGGTGATGACGTCGGTATAGGCGATGCCACGGCCCACGGCCTCGATGCCCCGCTCCAGCCAGATCTTCATGGCCCCCTGCGGGGTCTGAGTTACCTCCGTCCGCTCGATATAGCTGCCGGTGGCAGTGGGGCGGCGGGTGATCTTCTGCTCATAGCCGGAGGAGAGGATATCGTCCCGCAGCAGCTCCGCAGCGGAGCTGACGGTGAGATAGGCCTGCTGGCTCTGGCGGTCGTTGGAGATGTGCCGGGCGGCGGTAGTGGCCGCCGTAAGGATCACTACGCTGACCATGCTGGCCACCAGCAGCAGGAGGAGGGCCATCAGAATGGTGATGCCCTTCCGGTCTGTACACTTTTTCATTCCAATGGCCTCCTTTCTGCAAAACGGTTATCGGGTCCAGCGCCAGCGGAGCAGGCCGGGCTCCTCCGTATCCTGATAGATGGGTTCAAAGGTGGTATCCTGGAACAGGGGCAGGTCGGGACTGGGGGTCCAGCCCACAACGGGCCGGAGCGCCGAGACAAGCTCCTCCTCCGTGGGGAGGAAGCCGGCGGCGGGCTGGCCGAAGGGAACGGCCTTCTCCAGCCGCAGGCGGCCCACCACGAAGGTGGCGGTGATCTGCGTATCCTCCGCCGTCAGGGTATAGGGGATATCCAGCGTATAGGGCCGGCCGGTGCGGGTGTCGGTGAGGATCACCTGCAGGGTGACTGTCTCCTGCTGCCGTCCGTGGATGGTGATGGGGCGATAGCTGAAGTCGCCGTCCTGCTGGGCGGCCACCACGTCGCCTACGGTGACCCGGTAGTCCTCATCGGCGGTGGAGAGCATATCGTGGGAAGTGCCGGTGCTATCCAGAACGGTAAGGGCCGTTACGGTGAAGTACCGGAAGTCCGCCGCCTTGCCACGGCTGTACAGGTACAGACCCTCGTGATCGGGGACATCGCCCTCGGCGGGGCCGAGAGGGGTATCCCAGTCGGTGGCGTCCCGCTTCAGGATGCCCTGACGATACACGGCGTCTCCATCGCCCACATGGGCGATGCCCAGCACGCCCTGCATATGGATGGTGGCGGTGAGGCGCAGCTCACTGGTGAAGGTGCGCTGACCCACGGTGACACCGGCCTGCACCAGCAGAGTCTCCTCGCCCTCGCCCTTACCGGTGACGGTGACCTGCTGATCCCGACTTACCGGGGACAGCGTGACCACCCGGTCAGAGCCGCTGACCACGTCCCATTTGACGCCGGTGAGCACTTGGCCGGTGCCGTCCCGTGCGGTGAGGGTGAGGGTAGTACTCTCGCCTACATACTGCTCTACGGAGAGTTGATCCACGGAGATGGAGAGCTTGGCGGTGACGTCCACTGCCAGACGGGCGGTGTAATCCCCCAGTGTGGCGATGATCTCGGTGGAGCCGATGGCCTGTCCCACGATGCGGACCTTGTAGTGGCCCGTGCCGTCCGGCTGAAGCTCGGCAGTGACGATGCCGTCCTTGGTATAGGACAGGGTGGGGAGCTCCGTACCGGGATCCGTACCCTCGAACCGCAGATCCAGCGTCACGGCGGATTCACCGCCGGCGGCATCGTAGTCGGTGATCATGTCCAGCGTCAGCAAGCCCTTGCTCCAGTAGAGGCCGGATGACGGCCACCAGCCGTAGTGTAGACGGGCCCGGCCAAAGACGTTATCCTGCACCAGCACGGTGGGGAAGGGGAAGTCCTGACCCTGCAGGGCCTCGTCGCTGCCGGGGAAGCTGTATTTGCCGTGGACCTCGGCGCCGTTTTCCTTGGTAGTGACCCACGCAAAGCTGCTGCCCAGAGCGGTGGCGAAGCTATCGTAGCGCTGCGCAGTGCCGGTGCCGTTGTTCTGGGTGACGATGCTGGCACCGGTGCGCTGGGACATCTGCTCATAGGTCAGGCCCGTCAGGCCCTTGATGCTATACGTGTTGGAACCACCGTTCCAGCCGTAATTACGGAGGTAGCTGAGATCGCCGTTGAGCATCTTTCCCCGTGCCGCTTCTGTACGCAGCAGCCCGCTCAGGGAGTTGCTTCCGGAATTACCCTTGCCGTAGTATTTGGGCAGATTGTCGAAAGAAATACTGTTCTTGCTGCTGTTGAGGTAGTAGCAGTTATTGATATAGAGCTTTGCGTTGGTGCTGGCACCGGCTCGGTCGGCAATACTGCCCATAAGGGAGATGCCGGTGATGGTACCCTCCATGTCCGGGAACTCCATGTAGGTGTAGCAGTTATTGAAAGTGGGCTGACCATCCGAACTGTCGACGCGATTGACAAAGTTGGTGAAGCTGGCGGAGAAGCCGCTGCCGCCCATACCGCCGATATAGACATAGGTATCGGGGCCGGAGACACCGCCGGAATTCATCTTGACCCGGACGGCAGAGCTGCCGTCGGCAAAGACATTGTTGTTGCTGCCCACGGGGACACGCTCCTTCAGGGTCTCCTCCCCAACGGTGATGGTGCCGCCGGTGTAGCAGTCCGTTACCGCAAAGCGCACACCGCCGGCCAGACCGCCTACACGCACATAGTTGCCGTAGCGGGCGGCGTTCATGTAGCCGTTGGTATCGACGTGGGTGCAGTTGATCTGCAGATCCACCACGGCGGAACACTTGTTGAGGTTGACGCTGGAGACACCCACCAGCCCGCCGATGGCGGCCTCACCCAGATGCTGCTTGTTACGGCTGTTGTCGGCCACAGTGTAGCCGGCAATGGCGCAGTTGGTGATGCTGCCGTTGCCCATGCTGCTGTTGTAGTCATAGGCGATGCCCACCAGACCTCCCAAGGCGTAGGAGGTGGAATACTGGCGCACCGTCCGGGTGCCGCTGGAGGGCGTGGGATCGGTATTGCGCTGGATGACGGCGCCGTTGTCACTATAAAGGACGATGTTTGCGATCTCTGCGCCGGCGGTGGTGCCGAAGAGGCCCACGTTGTAGCAGTAGGAGTCGATGTTCACGTTCTTGATGTAGTAGCTCTGGCCGTCGTACTTGCTGCCGAACCAGTTGTACAGCACCATACGGTAGTCGGTGCTGCTGCCGCTGTCGTAGACAGAGCCGGCGATGGGATGGAAGCTGTAATTCAGGGAGGCATCCGTGGGATCCGCCAGGCTCTGGCCGTTGAGGTCATGGCTCTGCTTCCACGTGCGGATGGGACGGGGGCCGCCGGTGGAGTCGCCGGCAATGGCATCCTCCTTGCTCTGGTAGCCCCAGGTGACACGGCTATATTGCAGATAGGGGTAGTACTTGTACATACTCCCGCTGCCCGTCACGTCACGGGTGGAGCTGCCCTGATCGTCGTAGTAGCTCCAGTTGATGTATTGCAGCTGCTCCACGGACCGCACCTGATAGGGCAGGGCATCCGTGCCGGGCTCCACGCCGGTGGTGCCGCCGGTAATGCCGGTGCTGACGGCGGTGACGGCGTAGGAATCTGCGAAGAAGGGACTGACGGTGTAGGTGAACCACACATCCCCCTGAGACAGGAACCAGTGGCCGTTGCCGGTGGTGCCGCTGAGGAGCCGCAGACCGGTGTCGGAGGTCTGATAGGTGACGAAGCTGAACGGAGGCATCTGCTTCTCCAGCTCCGCCGCCGCCTCGGTGCTGCGGCCGTCCAGAGCGATGCGCTGGGTCTCCAGCAGGGGCTCCGTCTCGCCCTTGGACCAGTAGTAGCCGTAGCCGTAGGCGGTGATCTTGCCGCCGTCGTCGTGGGCGGTGCAGAGGCTGCTGCCGTCCTTGCGGACGCCGTTTTCAAAGCCGATGTATGAGAAGTGATAGCCGGGGTTACTGCCGCCCTCCTCGTGCTCCCAGTACACCATGCCCAGCGTACCCAGATCGGCGGGGGTCACCCAGTCGCCGTAGTGGACGGGGCTGCCGTGGCCGGTGAGACTGGTGGGATAGGGATAGGCCTGCCCGTCGGTGTTCAGGGTCTTGCTGTGGTGATAGGTGTGGCTGGCATCGGCGGAAGAGAAGCCGGTGAGGGTCAGGGCCTTCAGTCCCTGCTCATTGACGGCCCGTGCGCCGGACTGGTCGCTGTAATCATACAGATGGACCTGTCCCACGAAGCGATAGGTACCGCCGCTGAGATAGCAGCAGCCGGAGGTGCTGCCGGTGGCCGGGGCGAAGCCGTAGGTATCGGCACCGGGGGAGGTAAGGGCCGTGGCGCAGTAGCTGCTGCGGATCGAGCCGATGTTCTCACCGGCGAAGCCGCTGAGGGCCACGCCGCCGCCACGGATCTGGAGTACCTCCACGTTGGCCATGGCGTAGCTCTGGCTCACCAGACCGCTGTTGCCGCCGGTGAAGCCGCCCATCAGCAGACGGGCATAGTTGCTGCTGGCGGTGATGGAGGGAGTACTGACGCTGCCGGAGCGGATGGTCCCGGCGTTATAGCCCACGAAGCCGCCCATATACAGGACGCTGCCCTGATAGGCGTGGGCCGTGACGGAGTAGCCCGCCGCAGCGCAGTTGTAGACGGTGCCGTCATTGCGGCCTGCCAGTGCGCCGACATAGGCGGTACGCAGGCGCAGGATGCCCTGCAGGGTCACGGAGTAGTCCTGTTCCCCGGTGGTGAGCACCACATTCCGCAGACTACCCTGATTCAGGCCGAAGAGTCCGGCGTAGTCGCCGCCGTTGGGACTCTGAAACGGCACAGCGGCGATGGGATAGGTGCCGCCGTCGTAGATGTGGGTAAAGGGGACGACGGCACTGCTGCCGATGGGCTGCTGGCTGGTGACGGCGGCGCCGCTGCGGCCGTAGTTCGCCCAGTCGTAGCCGGAGTAGTCGATGCTGCGCTCCTGCTGGAGGGTGGTGTCCTTGGCCAGCAGGGGGCTGTACTGCTCATAGTACAGGCTCAGGTTATTCAGCTGCCGGGCCGTGCGGATGCCGATCTCGCTGGGGGCCTCCGGGGCCTCGGAGCCCTCCGATACCCAGCAGGTGAAATGGGGATTGAAGTAGTAGGTGGTGTCCTCCACCTGCACCCGGCGGTAGAAGTCCGTGGATACCTCGGTGGTGTTCACCAGTGTCCGGGGCAGGGGCAGCAGGTAGTAGCCCCCGCCCATGTCGATGGCGTTGGCACGGTACAGGGTAGAGGTGACCTCCCGGCCCCCCAGTGAATAGCGCACCGTCAGATCCTGCTCCGGCAGCGTGCTGTACACCATGCCATAGCCGTCGCCCGCCACCGTGCCGGTGGTTTTGACGGTGGACTTATTGGCGCCGCGGAAGCCGTAGCTGCCGTCGGAATAGACCTCGTAGTACACCAGTGTACCGGCCTCGAACTGAGCCTGCCAGTCGCCGTAGTGGGTCAGTCCCATCAGACGGGGATAGGAGTAAGCGCCCAAGCCCATGCCGTCCACCAGGTTATAGGCCACGGTGTCGCTGCCGCCGGTCTCAGCGGTGAAGGCGTCGTTAAGGTACTTCTCGATGGCGTCGGCCCGGTTGCGGCCGCTCCACTGCGCATAGTCGGCAAAGACCGTGCCGTCCATGTCGTGGTCGCCGTGGGACATATAGTAGGTGCTGGTGATATCGGGCTTGCCGGTGGTGACATCCGCAGGCTTGGCGGTGGAGTAGGTGAGTTTTTCACTGCCGTTCAGCCGGGCGCTGGCGCTGTAACAGGTGTCGATGACGTCGCCGTAGGACAACTCACCGCCCACCAGACCCGCCATGACGTCGGCCTCCTGGAAGCCGGCGGTGTAGCAGTCCCGCAGGGTGATGTCCGCCGTGCCGATGCAGCTGCCGATGAGGCCGCCGGTGGTGCCGGAGGCGTAGAGGTAGCAGTCGGCGTAGGAGTGCTCCACATAGACGGTGCGGGTGCCGCTGATGTAGCCCACCAGACCGCCGGCGCAGCGTCCGCCCTCCAGCACCGTGGAGGCGAAGCTGTTGCGGACGGTGAGGTCATAACCACAGCGGCCCACCAGACCACCGGCGGTGGCGCCGCTGATCCAGATATCCTGCTCGTTTTTGCTGCTGAGCTTGTCACGGGTGGGGCTCAGGTAGACCTGACAGCCCTCAATGGTGGTGCCGCCCCGGAGGGAGCCGGCCAGACCGCCGGCATTGCCCCCGGCGCTGATCTCAGCACCGCACAGACGGATGTTTCGCAAGGTGCCCCGGAAGCTCTCGAACAGGCCGCCGTCGCCGTCGGTATCCACCGGCAGCTCATAGATCACAGGGTGATAGGACTGGGTGCCTACGGCGACGGTGCTGTCGTAATAGTTGAGGTTCTCGTTATAGATGGGGGTGAACCTCCGACCCGGATAGCAGCTGTCCCAGCCGTCGTCCATGCCGGTGTTGACGAACTGGATATCCTGCTCCTGCAGCGCCCGTGTGATGGCGGTGGGCAGACCGGAGCCCTCGTCCAGATTTTGCAGATGCCGGGCATAGGTGACCACGGCGGTGGTGCCGCCGTCCCGGACCTCGGCAAAGAGACTGTTGGTGGTGAGCTTGCCAGTGACGGAGTCCACCAGACGGCTGTCGCTCTCTACCTCCACCTTCAGGGTCAGGTCGGAGCCGGGGGTCAGCTGCCGGAAGCGGCGCTGCTGGGAGAAGCGCTTGCCCTCCGTCAGGTCGTCCAGCACCGTGGTGACGGTATAGGTGCGGTAGGAGACGTTGACTTCGGAGCCGGTGAGCTCCATCCGCCCGGTGGAGTGGCCCTGTGCGTCCGTCACCGTCACATAGAAGTGCAGGGGGTCACGGGGCGTGTCACAGGTGACCTTCAGCAGCAGACGCTCCTTGTTGATGATCTCCATCTTGGGGGTCAGCTTGCCGGTGTCCTCGCTCTGGACGCTGTCGCCGCCGTAGTAGCCCACGGTAGCCCCCTCCTGCACCCGGCGATCCCGTGAGCGCAGGGGGTTGAAGGCGTCGAAGCTGTACTGCATGGGCTTTTCGCTGTAAAACACGGCGTAAACACTGCCGCTGCCGGGGTCATACTCGATGACCCAGTTGGCGTCCCACAGCTCTGCCTCCACCTGCTCACGGGGCAGGATGCTCCCGGCGGCGGAGGTGTCGGTGCTTTTGGCGGCGGAGGTGACGTAGTACAGAGTACTGGTGGTGTACTTATCCTGCTCGGCGTCCCAGGGGATGTTGTTCAGGGCCGTGGCCCGGTCCTTGCCGTACTCGTCGCTGCGGCCGCTGGCCTGCAGCTGGGAGAGGCGGTTCTGAGCCGCCAGATAGATGGTCTCCGCCTTGGAATCCAGCTCCGACTGGCGGATGTTGCGCTGGTGGCGGCTGATGGGGATCATGGCCAGCGCCAGCAGGATGATGAGGATGGCCAGCGCCAGCAGCACCTCCGTCAGCGTGAAGCCCCGTCTATTCCGTTGTAGGTTTCTCTCAGTCATAGAAAAAGCTCCCCGCCCCACGGCATCCTCAGGACATGATCTCGAAGTAGGTGATGACCAGCGTGGTCTCCACGGTGCCGCTGTTGCGGCCCTCGGTATAGGTGTTCATATTCATATCGGAGATCTGGCTGATGTTCTCGCTGGAGCACAGCCGATCCACGATCTGCCGGGCCTGCGCATAGGTGGAGGTCCGGAAGGTCATGACGATGGGCCGCAGCATGATATAGTCCTGCTGCACGGTACCCGCAGAGCAGTCCAGCGAATAGTCCAGCGTGTCGCTCATGATCTCGTGGAGCTCGATCATCAGCTTGCCGCTGTTGTCGTACTGGGGGATGGTGCGCTTCTCGCCCGCCGCCTTGATCTCGTCGATGGCCTTCTGCATCTTCTGCATCTGGGCCATTTTCCCCTGATTGGCATCCAGCTCCGTTTGCTCGGCCTCCATGTTCAGCCGATAGCTGGATATCTGATCGTTGATGGGGATGAGGATCAGCTTACAGTAGCCCGCCACCAGCACCACCACGATCAGCACCAGCAGCAGGGTCTTTTCCCGTCTTGTCAATTCCCGGTTCATTTGTCTGCCTCCTCTGCGCTGCGTAGGGTGATGCGGACGGTGAAGTCCAGAATGGTGGAGACGTTGCCGTCCTCCGTGGAGGCCAGATTCAGCTCCACATTGCTGACGATGGGGGACTGCTGGATCACGTCAAACATCCGGGAGATCTGATCCAGACTCATGCCGGACATGGCCACTATCATCTTGTTGCCGGATACCTGCAGCGATACCAGCCGTCCACGGGACAGCATCTCCTGCTCCAGAAGATCCAGCGCCTTCTGGCGGTCCACCAGAGTGCCGTTGTCCTCGCTGCCGTCGGTGGCCCACTCCATGGAGTAGGTGCGGTATTCCATCAGCAGACGGTCGTAGCCCTTCAGCAGCTCCTGCATCTGGGTATACTCCGTGTGAACGGTGGCGTAGGCGGCCTGCGCCGCATCCAGCCGGCGGTACTGGTCGATGACGCCGAACTTGGCCACGCAGCCCGCCAGAATGGCGATGGCCAGACAGCCCACCAGCAGGGTCAGACGGGGATTGCCCTTCTGTTCCCGCATATTCAGATTGATGCCCTGCTTATGGGGGCATTTGAGGGTCTTGCGACCGGCCTCCGAAGGCCCCTTTTTCATCTTTTCTGCCATTATCGCAGGCCCCCCTTGATGCCAAGATCCACGCCGCCGATGGCCCGCAGGTACATCCACGGCTCCTCGGTGGACATCCGCTGGCCCAGCAGCTCGGCGGAGGTGTGCAGCGTCATGCCGGTGGTATCGGCGATGGTGTCGTACAGCGGCTGAATGGCGCTGCCGCCGCCGCACAGGCACAGCTGCGTCAGCTCCCGCTCCCGGTTGTTGTAGTTGAAGAAGTTCACGGCCTTCACCACCTCCACGGCGATGCGGCCATACAGCTCATGGGCCTGCTCCGACTCCAGCACATGGTTGTAGTTCTGGCGCACATACTCGTGAGCCACGTGGACGTCCACGCTGCACTGATCGGCCACCAGATGCTCCAGATCGGACATCCCCACCTCGATCTCCCGGCGGCTGGCGAAGTGGCCGCCCCGGTAGATATACAGGAAGGTGGCGCTGTGGCCCAGATTTACCACGCACAGGTCACGGCCCTCCTGCTGGGTGCGGCGGTAGTAGGCCTGCAGCACGGCGCTGTACGCGCACTCGCTGGGGGTCAGCACCCGCAGGCGGAAGCCCGCCCGGCGCAGCATGGTCCGATAGCTCTCCACGGTGCTCTTCAGGGTGGCGCAGGCCAGCAGATTCATCTCCGTGGGCTGGCCGGACTCGTCCCGCAGCACCTCCCGCATAGAATAGTCGAAGAAGTACTTGTTCTTCTCCTCCGTCAGATAGTCCCGAAACTCATAGGGCAGGTTATACAGCAGCTGCTGCTCCGTCATGGCGGGCATCACCAGCTCACGGGTGAACACCTCCGTGGAGGGCAGCACCAGCGCCGCATGGGTCAGGGGGATGCCGTTACTTTTGGCCGTCTGGCGCAGAAAGTCCGCCATGGCGTCCATGGACAAAATCCTCGAACCGGAGACCATGTTGTCCGGCAGCTCCGCCGTGACGGCCTTTTTCAGGTCCGCACCGGCGAAATATACCAGCTTGACGCTGCTCTCACCGATGTCAAAGCCAACGATCTTTTCCAAAATGCTCGTCCTCACTTTCAAGAATTACAGCAGCCCCAGATACCAGTCGATGATCTGTTGGCCGCCCAGCGCCGTCAGCCAAGCGCCAAGGGCGATGCTGGGGCCCCACGGGATGGCCTCGCCGCCGCCCCGTTTTTTTTGCAGGAGTCCCCACACGATGCCGATGACGCAGGCCGCCACCAGACACAGAAGGTTCCGCTTCCAGCCCAAAAACAGCCCCGTCAGGAACAGGAGCTTGATGTCGCCGCCGCCCATGGCCTCACGGCCCAGCAGCTTCTCCATTCCCAGCACCAGAAGCAGCACGCACCCCGCCACCGCCAGACCGCCGATGGCGCCGTCCAGCGCCCGCCGGAGCGGCTGGGGGGCGAAGAAAAGAGTGATGATAAATAGCACAACGCCGACCGCTATAAAACGGTCGGGGATGATGTACCCCTCCAAATCCGCAAAGGAGCAGACCAGCAGGATGCCGGCCATGCACCAGCCTTCGAGAGCTTGGAGCGAAATATCATAATGCAGCAGCAGCGTCACGAACACCAGCGCCGAGACGGCCTCGGCCAGAACGTGACGCCGGGAGAGCTTGGCCCCGCAGTAGCGGCAGCGTCCGTGGGAAGCCAGATAGCTGACCACCGGGATCAGGTCCCGCGCCGCCAGCACATGGCCGCAGGCGTCGCAGTGGGACCGGCCACGCAGCACGCTCTCCCCATGGACGATGCGCCAGGCTGCACAGTTCAGAAAGCTGCCCATGCACGCACCCAGCAGGGCGGCCAGCAGGCAGCAGTAAACAGTTAGAAAGGGATCGGCATACAGCATGGGGAAGGCTCTCCTTTAGATGGGACTGCTCTCACGGAGCGGGGAGGGACGCCAACCCACGGCCATCCCCGCCCGATGAGAGACGGGTCGCCCCGCACCGGCCCAGCCGGGCCGGTGCGGGAGCTGTTGCGTGTGAATGTGACAAGCGGATGTCAGTTGATCTCGGGCGTACCCAGAGTCCAGGTGAAGGTCTTGCTGTCGGCATTGGCAGTATCAGTCAGCTTAGAAGCGGTGTAGGTGATGGTGCCGTTGGCGACGGTCAGCTTGTCAGGATAGTTCAGGGTCAGGGTATCATTACCAGCGGGACCCTTCAGGAAAGCATCCTTATCAGCGGGAGAGCCTTGGTGTTCTCGGTGAGCATAGCGGTCTGCCACTCGGCATAGGTAGCACGGACATTGGCCACGTCAGCGGCCTCCTTGGACTTGGTCAGGGCGCCGTTGAACACGGGGATGGCGATGGCCACCAGCACAGCGATGATGGCGACGACGATCAGCATCTCCATCAGAGTGAAGCCCTTCTTGTTTTGCAGTTTCTTCAACATAGTTCTACATCTCCTATTATTTTTTGCGGTTTTTATCTTGATCCGTACAGGGTTGTTATACGGATAGGATACGAATTTGGGTGCGGCGGCCTTACATTCCGCCGTAGAGGGTGAACAGCGGCAGATACACCGCCAGCAGCAGCACCACCACGATCACCGCCAGAGCGATGGTGATGATGGGCTCCAGCACCGACAGCAGGCGGGCGGTGGTGACCTCCACCTCGTTGTCAAAGTATTCACCGATGACGTCCAGCGTCTCCTCCAGCGAGCCGGACTGCTCGCCTACGCCCACCATCTCCGTCAGCATTTTGGGGAAGTACTCGATCTGCCCCATGCTCTCGGAAATGGTGCGGCCACGCTCCACCTTCTGCTTCACCTCCTGCACGGCCAGTGCGAAGGTGTAGTTGCTGATCACGTTGCCGGTCACATCCAGAGCCTTGGGGACCGGCAGACCGGCCGTCAGCATGGTGGCCATGCTGTGGGCGAACTGTGCGGCGGCGTTGAGGGTATGGAGTTGATGGAGGGGGGCCTTGGTGAGGCTCCATGCGGCGATGGCCTTCCGGCCCTGAACAGAGCGGCGGGCCACCATATAGGCGATGCCCAGCCCAGCGGCGATCAGCAGAAGCAGCCACCACCAGCCCACGAAGAAGTCACTGGTGGCCAGCAGCACACGGGTGATGCCCGGCAGCTGGGTGTCCATCTCGGCAAAGACATCGTTGAAGGCCGGGACGGCCACGGCGATGATGATAATAAACACGACGATGGCCACCACAATGACCATGGCGGGGTAGGTCAGGGTGCTGACCACCTTGGCCTTGGTCTTGGCGGATTTATCATAGTACCGGTGCAGCCGCTGGAAGCACTCCTCCAGCGTGCCGGACTGTTCTCCGGCCCGGACCGTCTCGATAAAGGTCTTGGGCAGATAGGGGGCGTTGTTTTCAAAGCTCTGGGCCATGGAGTAGCCTGCGCCCACCTCCTCGGCCACCTTCTCCAGCATCTGGCGAATGTGGCGGTTCCTGGTCTGGGCCGCCACCATCTCCACACAGTGCTGAATGGACATACCTGCGGAGAGGATAATGGCGAACTGGGAGCAGATCAGGGCCAGCTCCTTTTCCTTGATCTTCAGGCCGATGGGGCGGTTGAAGATGTTTTCCTTCTTCTCCCGTACCTCCTCCAGCCGGGTGATAATGGCTACGGTCTCCCGCAGGCGGCTGGCGGCCTCGAACTCGTCATAGGCCCGGATGACGCCGGATACAGCCGTTCCGTCCTTGGTCTGGCCCTTGTAACGGTATGTGGTCATGGCGTGTCTCCGCTCCTTCCGTGCCGGGTTTTACGCAATTACTCGTCTACTGTGGTGTTGATGATGCGGGCGGCCTCCTCGGCGGAGGTGACACCCTCCAGCACCAGCCGGCGGCAGCTCTCCCTCATGGAGCGGAAGCCGTTTTTGCGGGCCTCCTCCGCCAGCCGCTCCTCGTTGGCGCCCTCGCTGATGAGCCGCCGTAGGCGGCCGCTGAGCATCAGGATCTCGAAGGCGGCCCGGCGACCGGTATAGCCGGAGTGATGACACTCCGGACAGCCCTCGCCCTTATAGAAGGTGACACGGCTGTCCTCCGGCATCCCCAGCAGGGCCAGCTCCTCGGCAGAGGGCTGATAGCCCTTCTTGCAGTGGGGGCAGACCTTCCGCAGCAGACGCTGGCTCACCACGCCCCGCAGGGCGCTGGCCACCAGCCACGGCTCCACGCCCACGTCCTTGAGCCGGTATACGGCGGACACGGCGTCGTTGGTGTGCAGAGTGGAGAACACCAGATGACCGGTGATGGCGGCCCGCATGGCGATGGAGGCCGTCTCGCCGTCCCGGATCTCACCCACGGAGATGATGTCCGGGTCCTGACGCAGGATGGCTCGCAGGCCGCTGGCGAAGGTCATGCCGGTCTTTTCGTTGATCTGGCACTGGCTGACGCCGGGGATGTGGTACTCCACCGGGTCCTCCAGCGTGACGATGTTGATCTCCTCACGGGACAGATCCCGGATCATGTTGCACATGGTGGTGGACTTACCGGAGCCTGTGGGACCCACCAGCAGAATGACGCCGCTGGTGTTTCGCAGCAGAGCGTTGTAGTTGTCAAGATCCTGCCCCTCCAGTCCCAGCTGGGATTTGCTGAGGGCCTGAGCGGACTTGTCCAGCAGACGCAGCACCATCTTCTCGCCATACACCGTGGGCATGGAGGAGATACGCAGGTCCAGACTGTGGCCCCGCACCGACTGGATGGCGTGGCCGTCCTGCGGGATCTTATGCTCGGCAATATTCATACCGCCCATGATCTTCAGGCGGGAGATCACGGTATTCTGCAGGTCGGCGGGCACCGTCAGGATGCGGCGGAGCAGACCATCGATGCGCATCCGCACCACCATCTCACCCTCCTGCGGCTCCAGATGGATGTCGCTGGCCCGCTCGGTATAGGCCCGCTCGATGAGGGCGTTAACGAAGCGGATGGTGGGGGCGGACTCCTGAGGGTCCGCCGTGTCCTGCGCCATTTGGGCGGGGATGACATCGCTGCTGCTGCCGGCCTCTCGCTTCATCTCCTCGATGACCCGTGCCGTACCCTCGTTGCCGTACAGGCGGCTGATGGCCTGCTCCACGGCCTTGCGGGTGGCGATCATGGGGATGATGCGCTTACGGGAGGCGGTTTTGACCTCATCCTGAGCCACGAAGTCCAGAGGATCGCTCATGGCCAGATACAGGCTGTTGCGTACCAGCTTCACCGGCACCACGCAGTATTTCTTGGCGATGTTCCGGGGGACATACTGGGCCAGCTCCACGGGGATGGAAATGGCCGTCAGGTCCACAAAGTCCACGCCCAGCTGCACTCGCAGAGCGTCGATGAGCTGCGCCTCCGTGATGAAGCCGTTCTGGATCAGCACATCGCCCAGCCGCTGCTTTGTCTCCTTCTGGAGTGCCAGAGCACGCTCCAGCTGTTGCCCTGTGATGGTCCCGGACGCCACCAGCAGATCGCCCAAGCGCATATAGGCCATTTCACTCACCTCCCGGTCGAAAGTCCGTCATGTACGGGCAGGAATAAAACGCACAGCCCGCACCGACGCATTTGACAATGTCGGGCCCTGTACGTTTGTGACCTATAATATACCCCCATTCCACTGCAAAGTCAGCCGATTTTTCGTAATTTATTAAAAAAATTCCCACAAATTCTCTATGAAACGACGTATTAGTCCGATATGAGAAAAGTATGAGAAAAATGTTGAAAACCGGTATTTTTTGACTGACCGAATGACAGAAATGACAAAATGGAGCCAGTATTTTCAAAAAAAGAAAAGAGGACAGCTGCAGGCTGTCCTCTTGCGGGTGAACCGTATTTCAATTAGCGAGATTTTAACGGGCCGGCAGATGCGGCTCCAGCCAGTGCCAGATGTCCTCATAGACCGTCTGGCGCATGGGGCCTTCGTTGAGGATCTCGTGCCTCAGGCCGGGATATAGCTTCAGAGTCACGTCCGACAGGCCCGCCTTGCGGAAGGCGTCGGCGGTGCGGCGGACGCCCTTGCCCATATCGCCCACCGGATCCCGGTCGCCGGAGATCAGCAGCACCGGCAGACTGCTGTCCATGCGGGCCAGATTCTTGGGGTTCTGGTTGAAGGCGATGCCGTGGAGCATCTGGCGGAACAGCCCCACCGTGGCATCGGCGCCGCAGAGGGGGTCGGCAATGTAGCGGTCCACATTTTCGGAGTCCGCCGACAGCCAGTCATAGCCGGTGCGGTTGGGAGCAAAGGCCTTGTTGTAGCCGCCAAAGGCCAGATCGTTCACCAGCTTGCTGGCGGCGGAGGGTCCCTGTGCGGCGCAGACCACCTCCGCCACGGCACGGCCTCCGGTCAGCTTGGCCTGTGGCTGCCAGCCGGTACCCATGATAATGGCGGCCCGCAGGGTGCCTGGATAGCGGATCAGGTAGCTGCGGGCCAGAAAGGAGCCCATGCTGTGGCCCATGAGGCACAGCGGCACACCGGAAAACTCCCGCCGCAGCTGCTCGTGCAGCAGCTGGATATCCGCCACCACCGTCTCCCACGGGGTGCCGTCACCAAAGTAGACGGGGGTTCCGCCCTCCGGCAGGGAGCCGCCGTGGCCCAGATGGTCGTGGCCCACCACCGCCAGCCCCTGCTCATTGAGGTAGCGGGCGAAGCCGTCGTAGCGGCCGATGTGCTCGGCTACGCCGTGGGAAATTTGCAGCACGGCACGGGGTGTTCCCTCCGGCAGCCACTGCATGGCGTGGAGCCGGGTCTTGCCGTCGCTGGAGAGAAAGGTGAACTCGGTGAGATTTGTCATGGAAATTTCATCCTTCCTGTGGTAAAATAAGAACCATTCTATGGACAGTATACCACAAACCCACCAAAAAGAAAAGAGGAGACGGCTATGGCATCGTATATTCTGGCACTGGATCAGGGGACGACCAGCTCCCGTGCCATCGTATTTGACCGGGCGGGGCAGATCACCGCCAAGGCCCAGCACACCTTTCCCCAGATCTATCCGCAGGCGGGCTGGGTGGAGCACGACCCCATGACCATCTGGGACACGGAGCGTTTGGCGGCGGCGGAGGCCATCCGGGGGCTGCCGGAGGGCAGCATCGCCGGCATCGGCGTCACCAACCAGCGGGAGACCACCATCGTTTGGGATAAGGCCACCGGCCAGCCGGTGTATAACGCCATCGTCTGGCAGTGCCGTCGGACGGCGGAGCTGTGCGAGGAACTGAAGCGGCAGGGATTGGAGGAGCGCATCGTCTCCACCACGGGACTGCTCATCGACGCCTATTTCTCCGGCACCAAGATCCGCTGGATCCTGGATAACGTCCCCGGCGCCCGGCAGCGGGCGGAACGGGGGGAACTGCTGTTCGGCACGGTGGAGACGTGGCTCATCTGGAGGCTGACGGGGCAGCACGTCACCGACTACTCCAACGCCTCCCGCACTATGCTCTTTGATATCCACCGGCTGTGCTGGGATGAGGAGCTGTGCCGTCTGCTGCGGATCCCTGCCTGTATGCTGCCCCGGCCGGTGGAGAACAGCGCCGTCTACGGCACGGTGCAGCCGGGCATCCCCGGCCTGGAGACGCTGGCAGGAGTACCGGTGTGCGGTGCCGCCGGCGACCAGCAGGCGGCCCTCTTCGGGCAGGCCTGCTTCCATCCCGGCGAGGCCAAGAATACCTACGGCACCGGCTGCTTTACCCTGATGAACGTGGGGACGGAGCCGGTCCGCAGCCGGGCGGGGCTGGTGAGCTCCGTGGCATGGAGCGTAGGGGGCAGGACCACCTATGCCTTGGAGGGCAGCGTCTTTAACGGCGGCAGCACCATCCAGTGGCTGCGGGACGAGCTGCGGCTGGTGGACTCCGCCCCGGAGTGTGACCGGCTGGCGGAATCCGTGGAAAGCTCCGGCGGCGTGGTGGTGGTTCCGGCCTTCACCGGGCTGGGTGCGCCCTATTGGGATATGTACGCCCGTGGGGCCATTCTGGGCATCACCCGTGGTACGGGCCGGGCCCATATCGCCCGTGCGGTGCTGGAGTGCATCGCCTATCAGGTGACGGATCTGATGCTGGCCATGCGGCAGGATGCCGGGTGCGACATCACGGCCCTGCGGGCCGACGGCGGCGCCAGCGTGTCGGACATCCTCATGCAGATGCAGGCGGATCTGCTGCGGATCCCGGTGGACCGCCCCGCCATGGTGGAGACCACTGCCTTCGGCGCAGCATCGCTGGCGGGATTGGCCTGCGGCCTGTGGCGGGATACGGAGGAGCTGGCGGCCCTGCGGCGCAGCCAGCGGGTGTTCCTGCCCCAGCGGCCCCAGGCAGACTGCGACGATGAGTACCGCCTGTGGAAAAAGGCCGTCAGCCGGGCCTGCCATTGGGCGGAGTGACAGAGGCGGATACACAATTATAAAAATGTAAGTGCGTAAAAAGGAGGCCGGACTCTGTCCGGCCTCCTTTCATGGGAATCTGGTGTTATGGGAGCCTGCAGGTTCACTGCCCCATCAACTGAGCTCGGACTGGCCGGTATACAGCTGATAGTACTTGCCCTTCTGGGTCAGCAGTGTCTTATGGTTGCCCCGCTCGATGATCTGACCCTGCTCCAGTACCAGAATGGCCTGCGCATTGCGGACGGTGGAGAGCCGGTGGGCGATGACGAACACTGTGCGGCCCTCCATCAGGGAGTCCATGCCCTGCTCGATGAGCTTCTCCGTGCGGGTATCGATGGAGGAGGTGGCCTCGTCCAGGATCAGCACCGGGGGATCGGACACGGCAGCCCGTGCAATGGCCAGCAACTGGCGCTCCCCCTGACTGAGACTGCCGCCGTCGCCGGTGATGACGGTGTCGTAGCCTTGGGGCAGATGGCGGATGAAGGTGTCGGCGTTGGCCAGCTTGGCGGCGGCCCGGACCTGTTCATCCGTGGCGTCCAGCTTGCCGTAGCGGATGTTGTCGGCAATGGTGCCGGTGAAGAGGTGGGTATCCTGCAGGACGATGCCCAGCGACTTCCGCAGAGAGTTCTTGCGGATCTCCCGGACGTCGATGCCGTCGTAGGTGATGGTTCCCTGCTGGATGTCGTAGAAGCGGTTGATGAGGTTGGTGATGGTGGTCTTTCCGGCGCCGGTGGAGCCCACGAAGGCGATCTTTTGACCGGGCTCGGCAAAGAGGGAGATATCGTGGAGCACCGCCTTATCCGGATCGTAGCCGAAGGTGACGTGGTCGAAGCGCACGTCGCCCCGCAGCTCTGTCAGGGAGCCGTCGGGCTTCTTCCATGCCCAGTGGCCGGTGCGCTGAGGCACCTCGGTGAGGGTGTCGCCGTTCTTCTCCACCCGGACGATGGTGGTCTGGCCCTGGTCCTCCTCCGGCTGGGCCTCCATGACGGCGAAGATACGCTCGGCGCCGGCTATGGCGGCCAGAATGGTGTTCACCTGCTGGCTGATCTGGCTCACCGGCTGGGACACCTGCTTGACGTACAGCAGATAGGCCCCCAGAGAGCCGATATCGAACACACCGCCCATGGCCAGCAGTCCGCCTACGCAGCAGGTGACGGCGTAGTTGATGCGGGAGAGATTGGCGGTGGCGGGCATCATGGATCCGGCATAGGTCTGGGCCATGGTGGCTGCCGTCTGATAGGTATCGTTGCGGGCAGAGAACTGGTCGATGGCCTGCTGCTCGTGGTGGAACACCTTGATGACCTTCTGGCCCTCGATCATCTCCTCAATGTAGCCGTTGAGGTCGCCAAGAGCGGCCTGCTGCCGCTGGAAGCTGACCCGGCTGCGTCCACCGATGACCTTCACCACCAGCAGCATCAGCCCCAGAAAGGCGAAGGTGATAAGGGTCAGCGCCCAGTTCAGGTACAGCAGCATCCCGATGGTGCATAGGAACGTCAGGGAGTTGGACAGCACATTGGCGAAGCTGTTGTTGATCATCTCGGACACCGTGTCGATGTCGTTGGTGAAGCGGCTCATGAGGTCGCCGGACTGGTGAGTGTCGAAGTAGCGCAGGGGGAGCTCCTGCAGCTTGTCGAACAGATCCTGCCGCAGGGCGGCCACCGTGCGCTGGGAGACCCGCACCATGATGCGGGAGTACACATAGGAGCACAAGGCCGACAGCACGAACACCAGTCCCATCAGCACCAGCAGCTTCAGCAGACCGGCGAAGTCGCCGGGGAGGATGTAGTCGTTGATGGCGGGCTTGAGAAAGTAGCTGCTGGCCACGGAGCCCACGGAGCTGAGCAGCAGGCAGACAGCCACCAGCACCAGCAGCCCCTTATAGCGGCCCACATAGTGAAGCAGCTTCTTCACCGTGCCCCGCAGGTCCTGAGGGCGCTGATAACCGTGGCTGCGGGGGCCGTGGCCGGGTCCGCCGGGACGGCGGGGCGGCATGGAATTTTTCTGTTCAGCCATCGATGCTCACTCCTTCCTGCTGAGACTGATAGACTTCCCGATAGATCTGATTGGATGCCATCAGCTGTTCATGGGTCCCCATACCGGAGATCTTGCCGTCGTCCAGCACTAAGATCACGTCGGCGTCCATAACGGAGGAGATGCGCTGGGCAATAATAAGCTTGGTGGAGCCGGGCAGCGCCTCCTTCAGCGCCGCACGGATCTTGGCGTCGGTAGCGGTGTCCACGGCGGAGGTGGAATCGTCCAGGATCAGCACCTTGGGCTTGCGGAGAATGGCACGGGCAATGCACAGGCGCTGCTTCTGCCCGCCGGAGACATTGGTGCCGCCCTGCTCGATGCGGGTGTCGTAGCCGTCGGGCATCCGGGAGATGAACTCGTCGGCGCAGGCCATGCGGCAGGCGGCCTCCATCTCCTGGTCGGTGGCGTTCTCGTCGCCCCAGCGGAGGTTGTCCCGGATGGTGCCGGAGAACAGGGTGTTCTTCTGCAGCACCATGGCGCAGCCCTCCCGCAGCGTCTCCATGGTGTAGTCCTTGACGTTGTGGCCACCTACATAGACGGCCCCCTCCGTGGCCTCATACAGCCGGGGGATCAGGCTCACCAGTGTGCTCTTGGCGCTGCCGGTGCCGCCCAGAATGCCCACGGTCATGCCGCTGGCAATGGAGAAGTCGATGTCCGTCAGGTTCCACTCGGCACTGTCGGGATGGTATTTGAAGTAAACGTGGTCAAAGCGGATGGAACCGTCGGAGAGGGGGAGTTCCCTCTCGGTGCCGTCGCCGGTGATCTCCTTCACGGCATCGTCGTCGGTGATCTCCGGCTGCTCCTCCAGCACCTCCACAATGCGCTTGCCGCAGGCGATGGAGCGGGTCAGTACCATCATCACCATGGCCACCATCATCAGAGACATGAGAATTTCGGAGGCGTAGGTGAAGAAGGCCAGCAGGTCGCCGGAGAGCATCTGGCCGCCGGCCACATAGTGACCGCCCAGCCACATGATGGATACGATGGTGCCGCCCATAATGAGGTTCACCATGGGGATGAAGGTCACCACGAAGCCGAAGGCCCGCTCCGCCGTCTGGCGGAGCGTCTCGCTGCGCTGGAAGAATTTCTCCTTCTCCCGGTCCTCCCGGACGAAGGATTTCACCACCCGGATGGCGTTCAGATCCTCCTGCACCACCAGATTCAGTCCGTCAGTGGCCTTTTGCAGGGAGGTGAAGAAGGGCCCCACATACCGCAGTATGATGAACACCATCAGCGCCAGCAGCGGCAGGATCACCAGAAAGATCTGACTCAGCTGCAGACTGATGCGAAGGGCCATCACCAGAGCGGTGATGAGCATCACCGGAGCCCTTACCAGCATCCGCATCCCCATCATCAGGGTCATCTGCACCGACGAGACGTCGTTGGTGAGCCGGGTGATGAGGGAGGCAGTGGAAAAGTGCTCGATGTTGGAAAAGGAGAAGCGCTGTACCTGCCGGTACTCTGCGTCACGGACGTTGGCGCCGAAGCCCATGCCGGCCTTGGCGGCCAGCGCCGCTGCGCCCACGCCCAACGCCAGACAGATCAGGGCCATCAGCACCATCTTCAGGCCCATGGTAAGGATGTAGCTGCGGTCTCCGGCGCCGCCGTTGCCGCCGATGCCGTAGTCCACGATGCTGCTCATGGCCTTGGGCAGCATCAGCTCCAGCACCGCTTCGCCTGCCGAGCAGAGGATGCCCAGCAGGATGTAGACCCGATACCCCTTGGTATACGGGGCAAGCTTGCGTATCATAGTTCGGTTTCCTCCATTTGCGTTGCGAGATTTTGCGCCACCCGTTCCAGATAGCGGTGCAGGGTGGCCAGCTCCTCCGGGGAGAAGCCCTGTTCCATCTGCCGGTTGGTGTCCTGTGCGATGCGGATGAAGTCACTGCGGAAGCGGCGGCCCTCCTCCGTCAGCCGGAGGACACGGCACCGGGCGTCCTGCTGGCAGGCATCTCTGGTGAGAAGGCCCTTCTCCTCCAGACGGCCCACGATGCCGTTGATGGTGGAAGGCTTCACGGCCATATACTGCTCCAGCTGCCGCTGGGTGACCGGCTCCGGCTGGCGGTGCAGATACATCAGCGCCCGGCACTGGACCGGAGTGACGCCGTACTGCCGCAGCGAGCGGTCCATGACCATCCGCATCCGGTGCTGGCACTGGCCCAGCAGCCGTCCCAGATGATCGCTCTGACAGGTACTGCTCAAGGCAGATCCCTCCTCTCTGAATCATTAGCTGGCTAAATGTTAGCGTGCTAAATATTACCACGGAATGGAAGCATCGTCAAGAACAAATGGAGCGGCACCGTGTAAACGATTTGTGAACGGAGAGGTCAGGCGGCGGAGCGGCGGCGCAGGAGGTTTTTCCAGCCCAGCAGATCGATGTCGTGATATTGAAGCAGCAGACGGACGGTGAAGAAGCTGTCGGTGGTCAGCAGCAGCCATACCGCCAGCGTCAGCCACGGCGGCACGGCGGTAAGCCACGGCCGCAGCAGCGGATGGATATAGCGGGCGGTCATGGCTGCCAGAGGCCCCCAGATCAGGGCAAAGGGCAGGCATACCCGGCGGTTCAGGTCCATTTTGGTGGAGGAGTAGTCCCAGAACATGACTCCCAGCAGCCTGTCGCAGCAGAAGTGGACGGCGTACTCCACGGAGGTGGCGGTAAGCCCGCCATAGAGGGCCAAGTGCCAGAAGGTGTCCGTCATATCCGGCGGCAGAGCCAGCACCGCCAGCATGGCAAGGCCATATACCGGACACACCGGCAGCAGCAGATACCCCTTGCGGACGGTGTGGCGGGAACGGGTGACAAGGGCATAGACCTTCTCCAGCAGATAGCCCAGAAAGCCGTAGGTCAGAAAGCTCCAGAGGTACATGGGCAGCGTCTCCTTTCTGGAGACAGTGTGTCCCGGAGGAGAGTGGGTATCCCCACTTGCCAAAGCCATTTTTTTCTGCTATGCTGATACCGTCGATAAGCAGGGGCCAATGCGCCTGATATCGATGGCACTATCGAATGTGAGAGAGGAGGAGCGGCCATGGACCAGCAGTGGGAACAGCTGCGGCAGCGGTGTCTGGCCTGCCGGGCGTGCAGTCTGGCACAGGAGCGGACCCAGGTGGTGTTCGGCGTGGGCGATCCGGCGGCGGAGGTGCTGCTGGTGGGGGAGGCCCCCGGCGCCAACGAGGACAAGCAGGGGGAGCCCTTTGTGGGCCGGGCCGGGAAGCTGCTGGACGATATGCTGCAAATGATCGGCCTGTCCCGTGAGCGCATCTATATCACCAACAGCGTCAAGTGCCGCCCGCCTCAGAACCGGGATCCGCTGAACACCGAGAAGGAGGCGTGTAGCGGCTATCTGCGGCGGCAAATGGAGCTGATGCAGCCGAAAATTCTGGTGTGTCTGGGGCGCATCAGCGCCATGGAGCTCATCAAGCCCGATTTCCGCATCACCCAGGAGCACGGCCTGTTTTTCCGGCAGGACGGCATAGAGAAAATGGCCATGTACCACCCGGCGGCCCTGCTGCGGGACCCCGGCAAGAAGCCGGAGACTTTCGAGGATCTCAAGCGCCTGCAGGCCAAGATCCGTGAGATCTGCGTCCGGACAAAGCTGGATTTTTAACGACGCACCGGGCCATACTACTTTCATTATTATTTTGTGGGAGGAACACCATTATGTATAAGAATATTGAAAAGCAGAAGGTTCTGCACATGGCGGAGCAGGTGGACTATCAGGACGGCCAGATCGTCAGCCGCACACTGGTGCAGAACAGCAAGCTCAGCATGACCCTCTTTGCCTTTGAAAAGGACGAGGAGATCAGCACCCATGCCGCCGGCGGCGACGCCATGGTGACGGTGTTGGAGGGCACCGGCCGCTTCACTGTGGGCGGCGAGGTCTTTCTGGTGTCTCAGGGCGAGACGCTGATCATGCCCAAGGATATCCCCCATGCGGTGTACGGGCAGGAGCGGTTCAAGATGCTGTTGACGGTGTCGTTCTAAAAATCTGGTGCAAGATCCATTGGATCTTGCACCAAAGGCCTCAGCCCGCTGCGTGCATCGTTTCTGCGTCAGACCGCAGAAATTCCATACTTGCGGTCTGAGAGGCATTTTGACTGACGCACCGGTCGTCAGCCAAAATGGATCAGACCTTTTCGCCGCCTGCGGGCGGCAAACTCTGCGCGGATTTTGATAGGCCAACGGTCTGCATGGCCTTTCCGGAGCGGTCAGAAGCTTTTTGCTGACTTTCCATCCCGTGTGCTGCGGCACACGGGATGCTTTTTCGCAAAAAAGCAGGAAAAACCGTAAAATAGGGGGTTGCAACTGCCGCATCCCTGCGTTAGAATGGGGCTTACAACCATGAAGGAGGGTGCAGAATGCAAGGTGAAGGATTGAAAAAATTACAGAGCGGACAGCCCATCTCCACACGGGAGCAGCTGCTGCTGATCGCTCAGCTGAGTTGGCCGGCCATTCTGGCCCAGATCTCCTCCGTGGTGATGCAGTATATTGACACGGCCATGGTGGGCCAGTTGGGCTCCAATGCCTCTGCCGCTATCGGTGTGGTGGCGACCACCTCGTGGCTCTTCGGCGATCTGTGCATTGCGCTGACCATCGGCTTTAACGTGGCGGTGGCGCAGGCACTGGGAGCCAGACAGCCGGAGAAAGCCCGCGGCATCATGAAGCTGGCCTTTCTGGTGTGCATGGCCTTCAGCCTTGTGATGATGGCCATAGCGCTGGGCATCACCGGGAATCTGCCTCGCTGGCTGCGGGCAGACCCCGCCATCTGGCAGGATGCCAGCGCCTACTTTCTGGTATATGTTCTGTCGCTGCCCTTCATGCAGCTGAATAACCTCTGCGGCGGACTGCTGCGTTCGGCGGGCAACATGAAAACCCCCGGCATCTGCATGGTGGTGATGTGCCTGCTGGACGTGGTGTTCAACGCCTTCCTCATCTTCCCCAGCGGAACGCTGCGGGTGCTGGGGGTGACGCTGCCGGGCTTCGGTCTGGGGGTTCTGGGTGCCTCCATGGGAACGGCGCTGTCGCAGGTGGTCGTTGCGGTGGTGCTGACCTATATCCTGCTGGTGCGGTCGCCGGAGCTGCACCTGCGGCGGGGCGAAAAGGCACGGTTTACGGCGGCACAGCTGAAGCGCTGCCTGTCTATCTCGGCTCCCGTCATGGGCGAGCGCACCATTCTTTCCACCGCCCGGATGGTGACTACCGCCATCGTGGCCCCGCTGGGCATCATCGCCACGGCGGCCAACTCCTTCGCCATAACGGCGGAGAGTCTCTGCTATATGTCCGCCTTCGGCGTGCAGGCGGCGGCCTCCACGCTGGTGGGCCAGAGCGTAGGCGCCGGGCGGAAGGATCTGACCTATCGGCTGGGCTGGCTGACGGTTGCGCTGGGCATGGGCATGATGGTGATCACGGGGACGCTGCTGTATGTACTGGCCCCGGCCATGATCGGCATGATGGCGGTGGACGAGGCCGTCATTGAGCTGGGCGTGCGGGTGCTGCGGATCGAGGCATTCGTGGAGCCGTTGTTCGGGGCCTCCATCGTGGCCAGCGGCGTGTTTCAGGGGACCGGCAGTACGCTGGTGCCCATGCTGTTGAATTTCGGCACCATGTGGGGCATCCGTGTGCCGCTGTCGGCCATTCTGGCGGCCAAGTGGGGCCTTGTGGGTGTTTGGGTGGCCATGGCCCTGCAGCTGGGTGTGTGCGGTATCTGCTTCCTGATCCGTCTGGCCGGCAAGCGCTGGCTGCCCAAGGAAACGCTGCAATAAGAAAAATACACGGCACAGGGCCGGAGCGGTATCCCGCTCCGGCCCTGTGCCGTGTATGGAAAAAGATGGGGATCAATAGGAGCCCAGGTCGGCGGACTTGTCGCCCACGGGATCGGTGCCGAACTGATAGTCGTTGCCGGGGAGAACGGCGTTGAGGATCACACCCGCCAGAGCGGCGATGGCCAGACCCGTCAGGGTGATGCTGGCGCTGCCCACGGTGAAGGTGATGCCGCCGGTGGCGCTGAAGCCCAGTCCGCAGACGAAGATGACGGCGGCGATGATGAGGTTGCGGGATTTGGTGAGATCCACCCGGTTCTCCACCACGTTCCGCACGCCCACGGCGGAGATCATGCCGTACAGGATGAAGCTGACGCCGCCTACGATGGCGGTGGGGATGGAGTTGACCAGTGCATCGAACTTGGGGGAGAAGGAGAGGATGATGGCGTAGACGGCTGCCAGCCGCACGACACGGGGGTCGTAGACCTTGGACAGGGCCAGCACGCCGGTGTTCTCGCCGTAGGTGGTGTTGGCGGGGCCGCCGAAGGCACCGGCCAGAGCGGTGGCCAGACCGTCGCCCAGCAGCGTCCGGTGCAGGCCGGGGTCGGCGATGAAGTTGCGGCCGGTGGTGGAGGAGATGGCGGAGATGTCCCCGATGTGCTCCATCATGGCGGCAATGGCGATGGGGGCCATCACCAGAATGGCGGTGAGGTCAAACTTCGCCAGTACAAACTGCTGCAGGCCGACGATGCTGGCGCTCTTCACGGCGGAGAAGTTGATGAGGGGCTGCATGACACCGTTGGCATCCGGCAGCTGGGCGCCGCAGAGGGTAGCCACCAGCGCCACCAGATAGCTGCCCACCACACCCAGCAGGATGGGGATGATCTTCACCATGCCCTTGCCCCAGATGTTGGCCACGATGATGATGGCGATGGCTACCAGCGCCAGCCACCAGCAGGTGCTGGCATTGCTGACGGCGGTTCCCGACAGATTCAGACCGATCAGGATGATCATGGGGCCGGTGACGATGGGAGGGAAGAACCGCATGACCTTCTGTGCGCCTACCAGCTTGAACAGCAGCGCCAGCACCAGATACAGCAGGCCCGCCACCACGATACCGCCCATGGCGTAGGCCAGCTTGTCGCTGTCGGACATGGTGGCGTACTTCCCGGCGTTGAGGGCCGCCATGGCCTGGAAGCCGCCCAGATACGCAAAGGACGAGCCCAGGAAGGCGGGGATCTTCAGCTTGGTGCAGACGTGGAACAGCAGCGTGCCGAGACCGGCAAACAGCAGCGTGGTCTGGATGGACAGGGGCAGACCGTAGCCCTGCACCAGAATGGGGACCAGCACCGTAGCGCCGAACATGGCAAACAGGTGCTGCAGGCCCAGCAGGAGCATCCGGGGGACGCCCAGCTCACGGGCGTCGTAGATGGCGTCGTGTCCGAGTTTTTTGTTCATGTGATAGTTCCTCTCTTTCGTTTGTGGGTTCTATGAAAAAATAATTGCTGACCGGCTCAGGCGCAGAAAGCGCAAAAAAAATGACCGGTAAAAATACCGGTCAAAAAGGAAAAACAGAAACAGAGGGAGCGGAAAATTTGGTGAGCAGCGTGCAGACCTTCATTTTCATCACTCCCTTCGAATTGTCCTGCTTATTATACGGGCCTCCGGCGGGAATTGCAATGCACTGTTGTTCCAAGAAATGCTGTCCCGCCGGCCTCCTATTTGGCGGAGTTATCCAAAGCCCGGCGGATGGGCGGCGTCAGCAGAGCCGTCACCAGAATTTTCAGGGCATCACCGGGGAGGAAGGGCAGCATCCCCGCCCACAAAATGGCGGAGAGGTCCATGCCCTTGCCCATATAGCCGTTGAGGATCATCGCCATGTACGGCAGCCCCACGGCATACAGCACCGCCAGTCCCGCCAGCGCCGCCAGCGCAATGCGCCAGAAGGAGCGGGTGCTGCGGGCCAGACGCCCGATGACCCATGCGGCGGGGATCAGTCCCAGCAGAAAGCCGAAGGTGGGGTGCAGCACATAGGAAAAGCCGCCGCCAGCGGTGAAAACAGGCAGCCCCAGCAGTCCCAGCGCCACATAGATCAGCTGCGAGAGCGCCCCGCAGCCGCTGCCCAGCAGACAGCCCGCCATGGCGGTGAAGAAGAATTGCAGGGTGATGGCGGAGGGACCCAAGGGGATTTTCAGAAATGCGCCCACCGCCGTCAGGGCGGCAAACAGGGCGGTGCGGACAAGCTGTCGAGTGGTCATGGCGATGCTCCCGGTATTCAAATAAAGATAACGGCATTATACAGGAATCCGGCGGCGGATGCAAGAGGGGGAGGTTTACAAATTCCCACGGGCGTGGTAAAGTATTGCGGAAAGTGAGGTGCGGCCATGGAGCGGCGTGTGTATCGCTATGAGACAGTGGGTTCCACCAATACGGAGCTGATGGCGCTGGCCCGGCAGGGAGCGGCGGAGGGTACCGTGGTGCTGGCCAGGCAGCAGACGGCGGGCCGGGGCCGCATGGGCCGCAGCTTCCAGTCCCCGGCGGGGCTGGGGCTGTACGGATCGGTGCTGCTGCGGAGCAGACCGGAGGACGCCCCGCGCATTCCGGCGCTGGCGGCCACGGCGGTGCGCCGTGCCATCCGCCGCAGCTGCGGTCTGTCCTGCGGCATCAAATGGCCCAACGATCTGGTGCTGTCGGGCCGGAAGGTCTGCGGCATTCTGGCGGAGGCCCTGCCGGGGCCGGAGGGCAGCCTGTGGGTCGTCGTGGGCATCGGCATCAACGTCTGCCAGCGGCGGGAGGATTTCCTGCCGGAGCTGCGGGAGACGGCGGCATCGCTGTCCATGATCGCCGGGGCGGAGATAGACCGGGCGGCGCTGGAGACGGCCTTTCTGGAGGAACTGGAGGCCCTGCGCCGGGAACTGCCTCAGGAGACGGCGGAGCGGCGGCAGGAGTACGGAGCCGCCTGCCTGAATTTGGGCCACCGGGTCCGGGTGCTGCGCCCCGGCGGAGAGCGGGAGGCGCTGGCGGTGTCCCTGACACCGGACTACGGCCTTGCGGTGCGCTATGACGACGGCACGGAGGAGGTCCTCCGCAGCGGCGAGGTATCGGTGCGGGGCCTGTACGGATATACGGATAAGGAGTGAGTGTATGAAGGCGCTTTGGAGCCTGTTTCTGACCTTCGCCAAGGTAGGGGTCATGACCTTCGGCGGCGGCTATGCCATGCTGCCCATTTTGCAGCGTGAGGTGGTGGAGAACAAGGGCTGGGCCACCGATGAGGAGCTGACGGACTATTTCGCCATCGGCCAGTGTACCCCCGGCGTCATCGCCGTGAACACCGCCACCTTCATCGGCCAGAAGAGGGCCGGCGTCGCCGGCGGCATCGTGGCCACGCTGGGGGTGGTGTTCCCGTCCCTGCTCATCATCGTGGCGCTGGCGGGAGTCATCACCAGCTTTTCCCACCTGACATGGGTGCAGCACGCCTTCGCCGGGATCCGGGTGTGCGTGTGCGTGCTGATCTTCAATGCGGTGCTGAAGCTGTGGAAAAGCGCCGTGAAGGATGTATGGGGTCTGCTGATCTTTCTGGCAGTACTGGCGGCGTCCCTGCTGACCAGCCTCTCCCCGGTGTGGTATGTGCTGGCCGCCGGTGTGGCCGGTGTGCTGATCCAGAATCTGAAGGGGGCGAAGAAATGACCTGTCTGCTGCTGTTTTACGAGTTCTTCAAGACGGGCCTGTTCGCCGTGGGCGGCGGTCTTGCCACCTTGCCCTTCCTCTATGACATGGCCGCTCGCCACCCGGAGTGGTTCACCGTGTCCCAGCTGGCGGATATGCTGGCGGTGTCGGAATCCACACCGGGGCCATTGGGCGTCAACATGGCCACCTATGTGGGCTACCTCACCGCCGGGGTCCCCGGCGCCGTGGCGGCTACCATGGGACTGGTAGCGCCCTCGGTGATCGTGATCCTCATTGTGGCGGCATTCCTCAAGCGCTTCCGGGAGAGCCGTCTGGTGAACAACGTGTTCTACGGTCTGCGCCCGGCCTCCGCCGCCATGGTGGCGGCGGCGGGTCTGTCCGTGGTGGGACTGGCCCTGCTTTACGGCGGTCAGGCGGGCCTTGCGGCGGTGAACTGGAAGGCCGTGGCGCTGGCGGCGGTGCTGTTGGTGCTGACCCGCTGGTGCAAGCCCACCAAGGGCCTGCATCCCATCGTGTTCATTCTGGCCTCCGCCGTTGTGGGCGTGGTGTTCTCCTTCTGAAAAGCGAATACAAATCGCAATATTTATATCGAAGATTACATTTTGTTGTCATATTTTGCGGAAAAAATCGCCCCTCCGGCGGAACGGACCGGAGAAACGATGAAGAAAAGGGTATCCCGGCGGCTTTGCCGCCGGGATACCCTGAGTCTGCCCCCCAAAGAGGAAACCTTTCGCCAACGGGGCGGAAGGGTGTGTGCGGGAAACCCGGAAGGGTGTCCTGCACGATGATGATCCCCATTTTTCAGAACTTCTTGAAGCTCTGAAAAATGCCTCTGCGTGGCGAAAAGACTTTTCCCACGCAAAAAGGGTATCCCGACGGCTTTGCCGTCGGGATACCCTTTTTCGACGAAATTCCCGTAAAGCATAATTCCATTACAGTGCGCCTGTCGCACCCATATACAGCAGAGCGGCGGCCTCCCTGGCCCAGTAGCCTGGGCCAAGCATCCAGATGCTGGCGCAGCCTAGGGAGTAGGGGGTGAGCCCGTCCTTCTCCGCCCATACACCGGCCCGCAGCTGGTGAAAATTGTCGGAGGCGATGGCCACCTCCGTAGGCAGACCCTCCCGCCGGATGACCTCAGCGGAAAAGGCCAAATTCTCCTCCGTGGAGGTAGACGCATCCTCCGGATAGATGCGGCCGGGGTCGATGCCCATGGACACCAGCGTGTCCCGGATGCACCGGGCCTCGGTGGTGGGCTCCCGGTCGTTCTGTCCGCCGGAGGCCACGCACACCGCCTCCTCATGGACGGAGAGATAGTCGTAGGCGGCCTGAATGCGATCTTGCAGCATCCGACTGGGAGTGCCGTCGGACCGCACCTGACAGCCCAGTACAATGACAGTGACCGGCTGTGTCCCATCGGGATGATGGGCCGCCCGGATGCCCATCAGGGTCAGGATAGTCCCCAGCACCAGCAGCACCGCCACCAGCACCACGCACACCGTGCGCCGCAGCCACCGGGGCCACTGCCGGAAAAGACCGGGGAACACCAGCCACACCGCCGCCAGCAGCAGCCCCGCCGCCGGGTACAGCATCCCGATGTGAAGTACCCCCATGGACAGGGGCAGCAGAAAATACACCGCCCCCAGCACGCACAGGGCTGCCGCCCCATAGCGAAGAACCGGATGCCTCACGTCAGTTCTCCGCAATGTGGTTGGCGATGCGCTGCATGATGAGATCCAGCGCCACCAGATTGTGTCCGCCCTCCAGCACCACAATGTCGGCGTACTTTCGGGTGGGCTCCACAAACTGCTCGTGCATGGGCTTCACCGTGGCCAGATACTGCTCCACCACCGACTGCATGGAGCGTCCCCGCTCCTCTACATCCCGCAGCGCCCGTCGCAGGATACGCACGTCGGCGTCGGTCTCCACGAAAATTTTGATGTCCAGCAGATCCCGCAGCGCCTTGTTCTGGAAGATGAGGATGCCCTCCACGATGACCACCTTGGTGGGCTTTATTTCGATGGTCTTGTCGGTGCGGTTGTGGATGGTGTAGTCGTAGACGGGGCAGTGGATGGTCTCCCCGGCCTTCAGCCGCTTCAGATCCTCCACCATCAGCTCCGTGTCGAAGGCGTCGGGGTGGTCGTAGTTCTGCTTGCACCGCTCCTCGAAGGGACAGTCCTGCCGCTTGTAGTAGTTGTCGTGATGCACCACGCTGATGTCCGGTCCGAACCGCTGGGCCAGATGCTCGGTAAGGGTGGTCTTGCCGGAGCCGGTGCCTCCGGCGATGCCGATGAAAATGGTGTTCATACTCGTCGTCCCCCTGCTGGTTTGATCCTTTCCATTATAGGAAACCTGCGCCGGAAAAGCAAGCACTCCCCGGCGAAAGTTGTAAAAAAAGCTTGAACTTCCAGCAATTACAGTTGACGGAGGGCGGCAAAACGGGTATTATAACAAGTATAAGTTTACTACTGTGTTATCGCCCCTGCGGCGTTTTTAATTGGAGGAGATCCCATGAGCCTGTTGAAATGCCCTAAGTGCGGAGAAATGTTCTCCGATAGCTATAAGACCTGTCCCTTCTGCGAGGAGGACGAAGCCTTTGCCAACGGCGGCAAAAAGCCGGTGAATCCCGGCCGCCGGGTCCATCGTCAGAAGAGCCCCAGCATCCTCGGCCCCACGCTGGTGCTGGTGCTGGTGCTGGTAGCGGGGGTGCTGCTCTATACCCTCATCGGCAGCAGAAAGCCCAGCGACGACCGGCCCGATCCCCCCAAGAACCCCACAGAGGACGTGGATCCCAACACCCCCACCGTCACCCTGTCTCTGGATCAGACGGCTCTGGAGCTGACCGTCGGCGGCACCGGGAAGCTGACAGCCACCGGCGCTGAGGGCATCACGTGGACCTCCAGCAATGCCGACGTCGCCGCCGTGGGCGAGGACGGCACCGTCACCGCTGTCGCCGCCGGTACGACCACCATCTCCGCCTCCGCCGAGGGTGCCGACCCCGTCACCTGCACCGTCACCGTGAAGGAGGCCCCCAAGAAGGATCTGGTGCTGCGCTCCATCTATCAGAGCGAAGGAACGGCGCTGACAGATTTTGCCATGGATATGGGTGCTGATCCTGTTCCCATGACGGTGGACGGCACGGATTCCCCCGTCCAGTGGAGCACCGAGGACAGCAGCATCGCCACCATCAACAGCGACGGTGAGGTGACGGCTGTGAGCTCTGGCAGAACAACGATTATTGCCGAAGTGGATGGCCAGACGCTGAAGTGCGAAGTCCTCGTCAATTGATAGGTTGTCAATAAAAGAGCCGCCTCCCACAGGAGGCGGCTCTTTTTTGCGCCCCCGCAGGTCTCACAAAGTTTGCCTCCCACAGGAGGCGGCTCTTTTCGCATCTTCCACAGCCCCTTCTCCCGCCCCGCAGTGAAAAATCCCTTGGATTTTTCACCACGGCTTTACTTCCCCGGCAAAACCCGCTACAATAGGAAAAAACGAGAGGAGGTGGGCCTATGGAGACCTTACAGGTGGCGCTGGGACGGCGCAGCTACCCCATTTACATCGGCGGCGGTCTGCTGGAGCAGGCGGAGGAGCTGCTGCACCCGCTGGGTGTGGGCCGCTGGGCCATCGTCTGCGACGATACGGTGGCAGCCCTGTACGGCGCTCCGCTGGCCCGCCGCACCGGCTGGCCGCTGGTGACCTTCCCGGCAGGGGAGGGCTCCAAGTCGCTGGAGGAGTACGACCGGCTGTGCCGCCGGCTGGTGCAGCTGGGTCTGACCCGCAGCGATGGCATCGTGGCCCTGGGCGGCGGCGTCACCGGCGATCTGGCGGGCTTTGCGGCGGCCACGCTGCTGCGTGGCGTGGCGCTGGTGCAGGCCCCCACCACCCTGCTGGCGCAGGTGGACAGCGCCGTAGGCGGCAAGACGGGGCTGGACCTGCCGGAGGGGAAAAACCTGCTGGGCTGCTTCTACCAGCCCCGCATGGTGCTGGCGGATACCGGCTGCCTCGCCACCTTGCCCCGGCGTCAGCTGGCCTGCGGCATGGCCGAGGTCATCAAATACGGCTGCATCGCGGATGAGGAGCTGCTGACCCGGCTGGAGCAGCAGGAGCCGGACTGGCCCCGGATCATCCGCCGGTGCCTTGCCTGCAAGGCGGCGCTGGTGGCGCAGGATGAGCGGGACGAAGGCCCCCGTCGGCTGCTGAACTTCGGCCACACCTTCGGCCACGCCATGGAGGCACTGGGCGGCGGCCGCTATACCCACGGCGAGTGCGTGGCGGCTGGTATGATGGAGATGCTCCGCTGGCAGACGGCCCACGGCAGCGACCAGACGGCCATGCTGGCCCGGCTGGGGACGCTGCTGGAGCGCTATGACCTGCCCCGGCGGCTGGACTTGCCGGAGACGGCGTGGCGGCAGTACCTGCTGCGGGACAAAAAACGCAGTGGCGGCGAGATGACCATTGCGGTGCTGGAGCGCCCCGGCCACGGCGTGTTGTGGTCGGTGACGCCGGAGGAGCTGCTGGAGGAAACCCGATGGATGTGAAGCTGTATCCCGCCCCGCTGGCGGGGACGGTGGCGGCCCCGCCTTCCAAGAGCCGCTGGCACCGGGAGCTGATCTGTCAGGCGGCGGCTGGCCGGTTCCCGCCGGTTTCCCCCGACGCCCCGGAGGATATCCGGGCTACGGCGGCGGGCTTGCGGGCCTTATACGGCGGCGGGGAGGAGGTTCCCTGCGGAGCCAGCGGCAGTACCCTGCGCTTCCTGCTGCCGTTAGCTATGACGCTGGGCCGGGAGGTGACGTTCACCGGTACGCCCCGGCTGCTGGAGCGGGTGATGCCGGGCCTGTGGGGCGTGACGCCCTGTCCCGGCGGACTGCGGGTCACGGGCCGCCTTACCGGCGGCGTGTACCGTCTGCCGGGGGGCGATACCTCCCAGCTCATTAGCGGGATGCTCATGGCCCTGCCCCTGTGCCGGGAGGACTCCCGGCTGGAGGCGCCGGGGCCGGTGTCCCGGCCCTATGTGGACTTAACGGCGTGGGTGCTGGAGCGCTACGGTGTCGTGCTGCACCGGGCGCAGGGCGGCTGGCGCATTCCCGGCGGCCAGTGCTTTGCGCCGCTGCCCATGGAGCAGGAGGGGGACTGGTCGGCGGCGGCCTATTGGCTGGTGCTGGCGGCGCTGGGCCAAGGCATCACGGTAACGGGTCTGCGGCAGGACTCCCGGCAGGGGGACCGCAGGGCGCTGACCCTGTGCCGGGAGCTTCCCCAACAGGTGTCCCTCCGGGAGAACCCGGATCTGCTGCCGCCGCTGGCTCTGCTGGCGGCGCTGCGGCCTGACAAGGAGATGCGCTTCACAGATGCCGCCCGCCTGCGGCATAAGGAGAGCGACCGTTTGGCGGCCACGGCGGCCCTGCTGACGGCCTTGGGTGGCCGGGCGCAGGAGACGGCGGACGGTCTTGCCGTCCGTGGTGTGGCATGTCTTCAGGGCGGCGAGGTGCAGAGCGCCGGAGATCATCGGCTGGCTATGCTGGCGGCCTGCGCCGCCCCCTTCTGCCGGGAGCCGGTGGTGCTGCGGGGAGCGGACTGCACCGCCAAATCCTACCCGGCCTTCTGGCGGGACTATGCCCAACTGGGTGGAAAGGTGGAACACTTGACATGATGGATTATACCATATTCGGGGAGTCCCACGGCCCCGCCGTGGGAGTGCTGCTGCGGGATGTGCCGCCGGGTCTGCCGGTGGATGAGGAGTTCATCTGCCGTCAGCTGCTGCGCCGTGCGCCCCAAGATCCTCTCTCCACCGCCCGGCATGAACCGGATCAGGTGGAGGTGCTCAGCGGGGTCTATCAGGGCGTGACCACCGGAATGCCGGTGTGCCTGCTGCTGCGGAACCGGGACGTTCGCTCGGCGGATTACGATGCCCTGCGCCACACGCCCCGGCCCAGCCACGCCGACTATACCGCTTGGGTGCAGAGCGGTGGGCGCAACGATCCCCGTGGAGGCGGGGCCTTTTCCGGACGGCTGACGGCCCCTCTGGTGGCGGCGGGTGCTCTGGCAAAAAGCTGGCTAAAGCTGCAAGATATTAAAGTAAATGCACAAGTTATTGACGAAAATGCCCTGCGCCAGCGGGCGGAGGAGGCCCGACAGGAGGGGGACTCCGTGGGCGGTCAGGTGCGCTGCATCGTCACGGGCCTGCCCGCCGGCTGGGGCGGCCCGGACTGGCGGGAGACGGTGGAGTCGGAGATCGCCCGCCACGTGTTCGCCATCCCCGGCGTGAAGGCGGTGGCCTTCGGGGCCGGGGAGAAGCTTGCCGCCCTCCGGGGCAGTCAGGCCAATGACCCTTGGCGCACCGACGGCCGGAGGGTCTGGTCTGTCACCAATCACAGCGGCGGCATCAACGGCGGCATCACCAACGGGATGCCGGTGGAGTTCACCGTGACTTTCCGCCCCACCCCCTCCATCGCACAGCCGCAGGAGACCATCGACCTTGAAACTATGACCAACACAAAAATCACCATCGGCGGCCGTCACGATGCCTGCATCGCCCTGCGGGCGCCGGTGGTGGTGGAGAGTGCGGCGGCCTTGGCCCTGTGGAGACTGAAGGGCGCCGACGGCGGCGGAGAACTGGACAATTTGCGTGGTCAGCTGGACATTCTGGACGCAGAGCTGACGACGCTTTTTGTCCGAAGGCAGTCCATTTCCCGCCGGATCGGCGCCTATAAACGGGAGCATCACCTGCCGGTGCAGGATGCCGGTCGGGAGGAGCAGGTGCTGCACACACGGGGGCAGCTGGCCCCGGAGCGGCGGCAGCAGGTGGAGCGGCTGTTCCGCCTGCTGATGGAACTGAGCCGGGAGGAGCAGGCATGAAAAAGCTGATCCTCATCGGTCTTCCCGGCAGCGGAAAAACCACCGTAGGCGGGCTGCTGGCCCGGCAGTTGGGCCTGCCCTTCCGGGACTGCGACCCGCAGGTGGAGCGGCTGGCGGGCAGGACGGTGGCGCAGCTGTTTTCCGGCGGAGAGGAGTGCTTCCGCCGCTGGGAGACGGCGGCATTGCAGGCACTCTGCGCCGGAGAGGACTGCGTGCTGGCCACCGGCGGCGGGGCTGTGCTGCGGCCGGAGAACCGGGCGCTGCTGCGGCGCAGCGGCGTGCTGTTCTGGCTGGATCGCCCGGTGGCAGATATTGAGCGCACATTAGAAAGAGCGAACCGCCCGCTGCTGGCCGGGGGCGGTTCGCTGGAGACGCTGCGGCGGCAGCGGGAGGCGCTGTACCGCATCTGTGCCGACTACGCCATCCGGGAGGATACGGCGCAGGCGGCGGCAGAGGTCATTGCCGCCATATGGAGGGAACAGGTATGAAATTTCTCATCATCAACGGGCCGAATCTGAATCTGCTGGGCAGCCGGGAGCCGGATATCTACGGTACCGGCACCTATGAGACCCTGTGCCGCCGGGTGCAGGACTATGCCGCCGCCCACGGCTGGGAGGCGGACTGCTTCCAGAGCAATCACGAGGGGGCTATCATCGACGCCATTCAGCAGGCGGCGGGGGTCTATGACGGCATCGTCATCAACCCGGCAGCCTATACCCATTACAGCTATGCCATTTACGATGCTCTGCGGGCGGTAGATGTCCCGGCGGTGGAGGTACACCTGTCGGATATCCGTCAGCGGGAGCCCTTCCGGCAGATATCGGTGACGGCCCCGGCCTGCCGGGGGCAGATCGTGGGCCACGGCTTTGACGGCTATCTGGAGGCGCTGGTACTGCTGGCGGAGGGCCTGTGATGCGGCTGTGTGTCATCGGGGATCCGGTGGGTCACAGCCTGTCGCCCCGCATCCACCGGCGATTTATGGAGAGGTGCGGTGCTGCCGGAAGCTATGAAGCAGTGACGGTGACGGCGGAGGCAATGGAGGATTTCGTGGTGCAGGGCTGCCGGGGAGCGTGGGACGGGTGCAACGTCACCATGCCCCTGAAGGAGCGCATCCTGCCGCTGCTGGATGCGGTGGAGCCGTGGACGGCCTCCTGCGGCGCCGTGAACACCGTATGCTTCCGGAATGGTCGGGCCGTGGGGTACAACACCGACGGGCCGGGGGTGGTGGAGAGCCTGCGGCTGCGGGGCTTTGCACCGGCGGGGCAGGCGGCGCTGGTGCTGGGGGCCGGGGGAGCCGCCAAGGCGGCGGCGCTGGCACTGGCGCAGGCGGGCTGCCGGGTGACGGTGTGCGCCCGGACACCGGAAAAGGCAGCGGCGCTGGCTGCCCGGTGCGGCGGTGTGACTGTCTCATGGGAGGACCTGCCCTGTGCCGCCGCAGAGCATGGGCTGCTGCTGAACGCCACACCGCTGGGCATGGAGGGTTCGCCGGAGTTCGAGTCTTTGGATTTCGTACAGGCGCTGCCGGCGAAGGCGGTGGTATACGATTTGGTGTACCATCCCACGGACACAGCTCTGATGCGAGCGGCGGAGCACCGGGGCCTGACGGCAGTGGGAGGGCTTGCCCTGCTGGTGCAGCAGGCGGCGCTGTCCTTCGCTCACTTTACCGGCATAGTACCGGATGCGGCCCTGTGCCGGGATATCCTGCAGGAGTTGGAGGCGGCGCAGTAGGGGAGCGGCTGCCGCTTCCGTAAAAAATGCAAAAAAATCTGAAATAGGGCTTGCAAAATAAAAAGGAGTGTGGTATAGTAATCAAGCTGACGTGATGCAGCAAGTGAATATGGTATCCGGGTGTGGCGAAGTTTGGTATCGCGCTTGAATGGGGTTCAAGAGGCCTCGAGTTCGAATCTCGACACTCGGACCAAAACGGGCATTTTCTATGAAAATGCCCGTTTTTTATAACTTTTTGAAGGATATTATTTTCCTAGAACTTGCGCTGCTACCAATCTACTACCAATGCCCGAAACGGCTACAAAGCGTCGGTGATGCGGCGGAGACTATCCACGTCTACGTCCTGATAGTGCCGGAGCATTTCGGCGGAGGTGTGGCCGATGAGACGCAGCTTGTCCTTGTCGGGAGCCGGTACGTCCTTAAGCAGCGTGGCAAAGGTATGGCGGCAGCTGTGGGGCGTGTAGCGATGGCGGACGACGCCGTTGCTCTCCTCCAAAAGGGAGCGAGAGCGATCGGAGCTCTCACAGCGCCAGCTGGCGGCGCTGGTAGGCGTCGGGAAAACCACCATCGGAGAGATAGAGAGGGGGGAGAGACTGCCGAACGTGGTAACGGCTATCCGCATTGCCAAGGCGCTGCACACCACCGTCGAGGAGTTATGGAGCGAGGACTATTATGGACAATAGACAGATGTGGATGGAACAGATCCTCCGGTTGTTGGAATTGGCCACGGAGGAGCAGCTACGGGTCCTTTACACGGCAGCGCTGTACATAGTGTGAGGGCGGCGGCAGAATCCCAAACGCTTGGGATTCTGGCAAGAGAGGGGCGGCGGGACCGCCCCTTTCCTTTTTGAAAAAATACGTATAAATACGTAAGAAACTATTGGCATACGTGCGAATACGTGCTATAATACATAGAAACAGAAGCAAGAGCAACGAGGACAAAAACCACAAGATTAGGAGGAACATTATGGCCAAATATGTGTATCCGGCAGTTTTTACACATGAGGCGGAGGGGGGCTATTCCATCACCTTCCCGGATTTGCTGGACTGCGCCACCTCGGCGGAAACGCTGGAGGAGGGCATTGAAATGGCGGCGGATGCGCTTTGCCTGATGCTGTACGACATGGAGGAGGGCGGAGCCGTTCCGCCGGAGCCCTCCGATGTAAGGAGTATCGTCTGCGCCGAAAACCAGTTGGTGACGCTGATCCGCTGCGACACCATCGAATATCGGAAGTTTTTTGACAACCGGGCGGTGAAAAAGACTCTGACCATTCCGGCGTGGCTGAACACTATGGCGGAAAGACAGGGGATCAATTTTTCCATGATCCTGCAAAATGCACTGAAAGCGGAGCTGCATATTTAACGGATGACAAACAAAAGAGCGGAGACCGGGTGGTCTCCGCTCTTATTGTGCTCAGATATTCAACTGCTGCTTCAGTGCAGCTTGCAGGATGGCGGAGACGTTCAGCCCGGCCTCGTTGGCGGCAGCGTTCAGCCAAGACGGCAAGGTGACATTCCGCCGCACGGTGCGCTTTTCATTGGCCCGGCGGTAGGCGACAAGGTCCACATCTACCAGTGACACAATGCCGCCGGTGGGACAATCCACGTGCTGACTGGGGGCGGGGAAGGGCTTTCCATCGTCCTCCATATCGATCCCCACCAGGCCCATAGCATCACGGGCCATGGCGATAGCCTCCGCCAGATCTTCGCCTTGGGTATTGATCTCCAGATCCGGCACGTAGGCCATATAGCCGCCTGCCGGGTCCTCCGTAAAGATAACGGGATATACAAGTTTCATGCGATTACCTCTTTTGCTTTATCCGAGGTGCAGCTGGGTACGAAGGGCATCCTGCAGCACCTGAGAAAAGTTTACATTCCGCTCCAGCGCAGCGGCATTAAGCCAAGCAGGGAGGGTGACGGTACGGTTGACGCTGCGGTTGACCCGTGCCAAGCGGACGGAGGGCATATACACATCCACAAGGACGGCCCGTTCGCCGTCCTCCAGCTTTACATCGGCCAGAGGGGTGGGGGCGGGGATATCCTCGCCGTCCTCCTCCAGTCCGCAGAGGACGCAGCCCAGCAGTTCCCGTGCGGACAGCAGCGCATCGATATCGTCGGTGCCGCTGGTGGCAACATCCAAATCGGGGAAGGTGACGGCGATCTCCTGATCCGGAGCATAGCTAAAGACAGCGGGATAGAAATAGCGTTCGACCTGTTTCATAAAATGACCTCCTATTCGAGTAAGTCAGGAGGTCTGGGTTACCGGAACAGTAACCCAGACTGTCGTTCAATGCTGGCGAGGGTTTTACGGGGATGTCCTTGTCGGGGTGCTTAACAGTAACACGGCCCTTTTTGGTGGGGTGCTTGAACTGGTGGTGGCTGCCCACTACATTGACCTCGAACCAGCCATCCGCCTTCAGCAGTTGGATAACCTCCCTTGACGAGTAGCTCTTCATAAGTATTTCCTCCTGACAATGATATAATAACACATATAATTATATTTGCCAATAGGGAAAACAAATATTTTCACACATATTTGAAGCAAGAGAGCGGAGACCGGGCGGTCTCCGCTCTCTTATTTTGCGTCGGTGGGGGGCTCTTCGGGCGACGGTGGCCCGTAGGTCCTCCCGGATTTCCTGACAGTCCATGCTACTGCATCTCCTTGACCCACCGGGTCAGGGCCGGTGCGGCCTCGTCCACGTGGCTGCCGCGGATGGCAAGGCCACGGGTGACGGTGGCCCCCGGTGCGGCTTTGCGGATGTCCCGCTCTGTCTGGGAGAGGCCGCTGCCCTCGTGGGTGCAGAAGGGGCAGATGAGCTTGCCGGTGAAGTCGTAGTGCTCCAAGAAGGTATAGACCGCCATGGGCATGGTGCCGCAGTAGTTGGGATAGCCCAGATAGATGCGGTCATAGCCCGACAGATCTTTCGGCAGACCCAGCAGCTCCGGACGGACACTTTGCTGCCAGTCGGCTCTGGCCTGTGCCACGCAGGTGCGGTAGTCATCGGAATAGGGCTGGGCCTGACGGAGCTCCAGCAGGTCGCCGCCGGTGAGGGATGCCAGCTGCTCCGCCACCCGCCGGGTGTTGCCCACGGGGATGCGGCGGTAGGAGCCGCCGAAGTAGTTCTCTCCCGCACGGGAGTAATAAGCAATTAGAATAGCCATGTCAAAGACTCCTTTTAATACAGGGACAGGCGCTCCGGGGGGAGGGCGGGGTTCGCTACCGCCCAGGAGAGGTCGGCCCAAGAGACAGGGACCTCCGCCCACAGGAGCCAAGTGGCCATGTCCTGCGTGACGCACTGGTTCCGGGCCGGCAGGGGGCGCTGCAGCCGCACCGTGCCGTGGCCGCCGGTTATATCGGCGGTATGGAGAATGGGAGGCAGGGATCCGGAGGCGGTGGTATCCGTCACCAGCAGCAGGGCGTGGCCGGCGAAAAATTCGGGATCATAGGAGTTCAGTTCCGGTACGTCCGGCAGCCGGGACAGCGAGGTGACGCACCGGGCGTCGCTGCGCCGCCGGGTATAGGGCAGGCGCACCCGGCCCGCCGTCTGCAAAGGATGCTGCTTCATAAGTTCCTCCTTGAAAGCAGTGCGCCGCACCGGGCCGGAGCGGCCCCATGCGGCGCAGGGGTTATTTGCTGGCGTACAGGACCACGTCCACCGTCAGGGTCTGGCCGTCCCGCTGGATGGTCAGACGGATGGTATCGCCCACGGAGTGGCTGCGCCGCACCGTCAGCAGATCGCTGGTGACGGAGACAGGCTGGCCGTCCGCCTCCAGAATGATATCGCCGGGCTGCACACCGGCCTCCGCAGCGCCCAGGGCGTCGTCCACGGTGTAGACCTCCACCTGCGTGCCGCCACCGGACTTTTCGATGGTGCGGACGGTGATACCGATGGTGGGGGTACCCAGAAACTCCCCGTGGGCGATGAGGTCATTGACCACGAAGGACACGGAGCTGATGGGCAGGGCGAAGCCCAGTCCCTCCACTGTGGCCTCCTCCTCGGAGAGGCTGGAGTTGCTCATTTTCATGGTGTTGATGCCGATGACCTGCCCATAGCTGTTGATGAGGGGGCCGCCGGAGTTGCCGTTATTCAGGGCGGCGTTGGTCTGGATCATGGTCATGGTGCGGCCCTGCATCTCCACCTCACGGTTGATGGCGGAGACGATGCCGTTGGTGAGGGTCCCCCGCAGCTCTACGCCCAAGGGGTTGCCGATGGCGTACACCGGGTCACCCACCGTCAGCAGGTCGGAGTTGCCGAACTCCGCCGCCGGCAGGGGATTGTCCGCAATGGCCCGCAGCACCGCCAGATCCTCGTCCTCATCATAGCCCACCAGACGGGCGTCGTAGGTGACGCCGGTGTCCAGCGCCACCCAGCAGCTCTTGCCGCCGGAGATGACGTGGGCATTGGTGATGATATAGCCGCTCTCGGTCATGATGACGCCGGTACCTACGGCGGCAGAGCCGTCGGACTGCTCCGCCACCACCGCCACCACCGACGGGTTCACCTTAGCGTATACCTGCTGAATGGTAAGCTCCTGACCGGAGGGGTCCTGACAGCTGAGCTTCACGCCCTCCTCCCCGGAGATGCGGGGGATGGTAGTCTCCTTCTTGCGGAAGATATCCACCATGCTGCTGGCGGAGTCGCCGTCGTCGCTGCCCGGCAGGTTGGGGGCGCTGGAGGCGGTGGAGGACAGAAGCACCGCCACCACGATGACCACGACCACCAGCGCTATGCCGCCTATGCCCAGCCATGTCCACAGACGGCGGCGCTTGCGCTGGGTCTTGGCGGCCTGCTTCCAGACGTTCTGGGGCATGGGGCGCTGCTGGACGAAGTAGTTGACGACCTCCTCCGGCTCCTCCTGCCGGGGGGTGTACCAGCTGACGATCTCGTCCGGCTCCTCCTCCGGCAGGTCCGTCCGGTCCTGCTGCGGCTGGGGCGGCAGATCGCCGCCTACCGGGTCAAATTCTCTGTTTTCGTCATTATACATAGGATACTTCCTCTCACGGTTCGTTCCGCATGGGGTGAGCCATCTGAACGGTAAAGCTGAAGGCGGTGACGCCGTTTTCGCTGGTGACGGTGATCTGCTCCTTGTGCTGAGACAGGATGGTCTTTACCACGTACAGGCCCAGCCCGTAGCCGTCCTTATCCTCGCTGCGGGATTTGTCGGACTTGTGGAAGCGCTCAAACAGCAGGGGGATCTCCTCGGCGGGGATGGTCTGACCGACGTTGCGCACCGTGACCACGGCCTTCTCCCCATGGACGGCCAGCCCCAGATACAGGGATGAGTGGGGGGCGGCGAACTTGGTGGCGTTTTCCAGCAGGTTGTAAATGACCTGCGTGATGAGGTCGTTGACGCCCTCCACCATCACAGGCTCCTCCGGGATGTCCGCCTCTACGTCCAACTCCCGGTCGGTGATCTTCTGCTCCATGGACAGCAGCGCCAGACGCATACTCTCGCACAGGTCGAAGTCCTCTTTTTTCATCTCCTGCGACTGGATCTGAGAGATATCCAGCATCCGGCGCACCAGACGGCTGAGCCGACGACTCTCGTCGGAGATGATTTGCAGGTACTTGCGTTCTTTTTCCGGCGGGATGGTGCCGTCCAGAATACCGTCGGTGTAGCCGGCGATGGAGGTCATGGGGGTCTTTAATTCATGGGAGATGTTGGCGATGAAGTCCCGGCGCTGGCGCTCCGTCTCCGCCAGAGAGTCCGCCATGTTGTTAAAGCCCGCCGCCAGCTCGCCGATTTCATCGCCCCGGTCGGCGTCCTGCATCCGCACGTCGAAGTTCCCGGCGGCGTAGGCCCGTGTGGCCTGCACCATCTCCCGGATGGGCTGGATCTGCCGCATGGAGGTCAGGGAGGTGACGATGAACACCAGCAGCAGGATGATGGCGGAGGTCATGAGGAACAGGCTGATGAAGGACCGCCACATCCCCATGACGGAGCGGGCGTTCATCACCGCCAGCACCATGCCGATGGTCTGGTCGCCGTCCTGAACGGGGACGCCCACCACGAACTGTTTGGAGGTGTAGGCGCCGCCCAGACTGCTGTGGCCCTGATACAGGCCGCTGCCCGTCAGGACCTCCTGCGTGATCTCCTGCGGGATGGCCACCACCTTGCCCCCCAGCCGCTGGTCCGCCGTCAGCAGGGCATAGCCGCTGTCGTTGCACACCAGAAATTCGGCGTTGGTCATGGCGCTACCCAGACTGATGAAGCGCTTGAGGTTTTCATCCTCCGTCTGGCCGCCGGACTTCAGGTAGTCCACGGACACCTGAGCAATGAGACTGGCCCGCTCCTGCAGCTCGTCCCGCCGCTCGGTGAAGTTATAGTTATAGCTCAGGGCGAAAAAGGACACGCCCAGCAGCAGCAGCGTCAGCATCACCATGCCGGCGGTCAGGGCGAACTGCTGCCAGTAGAGCCCGCTGAACCGTTTCTTGCGCTCTGCCATCACTTCACTTCAAACTTATAGCCCACGCCCCACACGGTTTTCAGCTCCCACTGGTCGGAGACATTCTCGATCTTCTCCCGCAGGCGCTTGATATGGACGTCCACTGTCCGGGAGTCACCGAAGTAGTCGAAGCCCCACACCTCATCCAGCAGCTGGTTGCGGGTGTAGACCCGGTTGGGCGTGGAGGCCAGATGGTACAGCAGCTCCAGCTCTTTGGGGGGCGTATCCACCTTCTTGCCGTCCACCAGCAGCTCGTAGCTGTCCAGATTGATCTCCAGCTTGTCGAACACCAGACGCTTGCGGGTGTCATCGGGGATCTCGCTGCGGCGCAGCACGGCGTTGATGCGGGCCATCAGCTCCTTCATCTCGAAGGGCTTGACCAGATAGTCGTCGGCGCCCATCTCCAGACCGGTGATGCGGTCGTTGACCTCGCTTTTGGCCGTCAGCATGATGATGGGTGTCTTGGCCTTTTCCCGGATGTGGGCGCAGACAGACCAGCCGTCCATCACCGGCAGCATGATATCCAGCAGAACCATGTCCGGCGCCTGCCGGTCGTACTCCTCCACGGCCTTGCCGCCGTCATAGGCGATGCGGACGTCAAAGCCCTCCTTCTCCAGATACATCCGGATCAGGTCGGAAATATTGCGGTCGTCCTCGACCACCAGAATATTGCGTGCCATAGGAAACCTCCCAATTTATATACTATATTACCATTATACCCGGCATCCTTCCGGCTTCCTGAACATTTTGTAAATCAGTTCATGAAAGTATACCACACTTTCGGCCGTTTGTATATGCCCCGGACAATATTTTTCGGTGGGCTGGGGGGCAAGGGGGGGCTTTTCGGATATTTTGTGAACAAACGGTGGCACTTTCGTGAACTTTAGCACTCGATGCTTGACAGTGCTAAAAACGGTGCTATGATGAAGCTGTTCCAAGGGAGAGAGCCAAAGAGCTCCACCGGGGAACGGAAAACGCATACAATGTGTAAGCGGTGACAAAAGTTGGCGCCGGCGAGACACCGGCACCCGGAATTTTGAATGGAGGTATGACTTATGTTGCCCAGCATTTTTGGTGAGAATTTGTTTGATGATTTCTTCTCTGATCCTTTCGGGATGATGGTACCTCAGAGCCGTGACCCGCTGTATGGCAAGCACGGCAAGAACCTGATGAAGACAGACGTACGGGAGACGGAGAACTCCTATGAGCTGGATATCGACCTGCCGGGCTTCAAGAAGGACGAGGTCAATGTGGAGCTGAAGAACGGCTATCTGACCATTCAGGCCGCCAAGGGTCTGGACAAGGAGGAGCAGGACAAGAAGGGCAAGTACATCCGTCAGGAGCGCTATGCCGGCGCCTGCAGCCGTAGCTTCTACGTAGGCGAGGACGTGGAGCCGGAGGAGGTGTCCGCCAAGTTCGAGGACGGCATCCTGACCATCTCCGTGCCGAAGGCGGCCAAGAAGCAGTTGCCCAAGCAGACGTCCATCAACATTCTGTAAGCGCTCTGTGAGCATCCGTAAGAGACGGGAAAGGGTCCCCGGCGAGAGCCGGGGACCCTTTTTGTATCCCGAAAACCACTCGCTGGGCGAGTGGTTCAAAAGAGGCTGCTGCCGAT